>Ga0316204_10000869_pt1 | contig 95932 bp, 72 predicted proteins | sample 6monrhotite_MG_2_FD_205661 | JGI IMG/M metagenome (GOLD analysis project Ga0316204, IMG submission 205661) | Microbial mat bacterial communities from mineral coupon in-situ incubated in ocean water Damariscotta River, Maine, United States -... | ecosystem: Environmental > Aquatic > Marine >... | reverse complement strand
GGATAGGGGACGCACATTCCATCGGGGCGCTGGAGCTAATCCTCCAAACAAGACGCCGGATATACTGACGCATCTGATTCTTTTTTTGCTAAACTAGCCTTGACAGCCGGGAGGAACCATATACTGTTACACCAAAATTTAAAGCCAGAACTGGCTTATGCCGAGAGTGTATGGAGGCGTGAATCAGAGTCGAACTGATCTAAAATTCTTTTGCAGACGCACCTAAGTGCTTTGCATCAATCTTGTTAATTATTGGGAAAGTGGTGGACCGGCCACTGGCCGGGTCCCGCCGCCCCTAGAAAAGGGGGGGTATGGAGGCGTGAATCAGAGTCGAACTGATCTAAAAGGTTTTGCAGACCTCTGCCTAACCGCTTGGCTATCACGCCATATGGAGCGAGAAACGAGATTCGAACTCGCGACCCCGACCTTGGCAAGGTCGTGCTCTACCAGCTGAGCTATTCCCGCACCCCATAATAGCCTTAGAAGATAACGGCGAAACAGAGGGATGTCAACCAGTAAAATGAACTTTTTAATTAAACCCAATGTTGCAAGATATACGACAATATTTCACCCTGTTTTCGTTTTAAACTTGCTCAACTAATTTATACTCTGTAAGTAGAGAATTCCCCAGCAAAAATGCGAGCGTGGTGGAATGGTAGACACGCAGGCTTGAGGGGCCTGTGGCCGCAAGGCCGTGAGAGTTCAAGTCTCTCCGCTCGCACCAAAAACCTTTTATAAATATCTGATTTTATAAAGGTTTATCAGAACCCCCACATCTATCTACGATCTATTACAGGCAGTTGTTTTGGTCTTTTCTATTACAGGACTATTACAAGCTTTGTTGTTCTTAAAGTTGATTTGACAGCCAATTTTCAGCCTCCCAGGTTGCTTTTATAGCCTCAACATCCTTGCCGTGGATGTCTCTCAGCCCCCCAGTTAACATCTGCTCAACCAATTTGCTTTAGGTTCCCTGAGGAAATTTTGAAATTGCTGCATCTAGCCATGGTGGCAAAGTGAAAATTGATCTTTGTCTGATTCTTGGCTTTTGATGCGGTTGGGGTAGGCCCCCTCTTGACAACCTCCTGGTCATCAACGAAATTTAGACTGATTTATACAACGGAACTAATCTTAACTAAATAGCCGGTGAACTTATGGAATTTCTGCTCTCTTGCTTCCTTTTACTATTTTCCCCTTATAACATTTTTTCCATTTTTGTCCTTTTATTCCTTTACATCGCTTATCGAGTTTTTCGTCACCTGATTGGCAATGAAAGACGACAAGCCCGGCTGTTTAAAGAGGCCAACCCTCCGGCGAGCGAGCTGTATAACAGCACCGACTGGAAAGCCAAGCAGGCATCAATTCGTAATGCAGGGATGAACGCTGGAGCCAGCGTCAATGCTGGGATGAGCGCTGAGTCGGTCGTCTCTGCGTCGGTGGTCGGTTTGGAAGGGGATCTGTGGGGGGATGATCCGGGGCTGCTTTTAAGTATGAGGAAGTGGATCTCAGAATACGCCGAAACCCTCTCCTTTTTAGACCCCGTCCAAAAAATCCAATTCGGGTCCCTTGGGTTTGAGCATCTTAACGGCGGTTTTCTGACCGACTGCCACCCTTCGGCGACCTTCGGGCGCAAGCGGGAGGGCAAGGCGGACTTGGTATCCCGGCTTATTGCCGAGTTTGGGCTTGCTGAGGAGGTCGCTAGAGAAACCGCCCGGACCTTGAACGGTCGGTTCTTTGGGCACATGAATATTTATAAAAAAAAGAATTCCGGCTTAGACTTCTATTTCTGGAGCAACAGCGGCGCAAGCGGCACCCGCCCTGGGCACAAGGCCCTAGACGGCAAACGGTTCCATGTCGATTTCCCCCCGGTGGTCAATGACAAGGAGGAACGGTGGTTCCCTGGTGGGGACACCTGCTGCTTGTGCTGGGCCGAGTCGGCCATGGAGTCATGGAAGAAAGGGCGGAGCCTTGATGATTTTATCATGAACCCTGATTTCAGTTTAACGTTGAAAAAGGGGAGGAAATAGACCCCTTGACAACCTTCAACCCCTGGCTCAAACGATGGGGGTTAGCCCTGAACAGCTGCCCTTGGCGGTCACTAGATACTGCGAACATTTGACCGGGATCAACCCGTCGGCTTGGTTTGGGCTTGAGCCGGGGCAGTATGCGACCCTGAAAGTCTGCCCAGAGTGCGGGGAAGGCTGGCCCAGGCAGGCCAAGCGTTGCTGCGCCTTTGATGCCCCGTTTACCGAAAAAAACCAGCTCGACCCACGGAACAGCAACTGAGCCTATCTTGCTGATTTCCGTTGGGTTTTTGGGGGTGTTTTGCTAGGGTGAAACCGCCCCTAATGGGGGGGCCGCAAAATTCTACTCTGAGGTTCTGATGGGTTGTTTATCTACGTTGTTTTTCTTGTTAGCCGCTTTTAGCGCAGATTCCACCGGACAGCTTGCTTTGGTGTTTGCGGTGTACGGTGTGTTCTCCTTTCTCTTCATGCTTGCCAACCGGGCTCTGATCAAAGGGGGGGAACGGCCTTTGTTCCTTCCCTTGGATTACCAGGGGGATAAGCAGTCCACTTGGTTGACGTCGGTATTTCTGGCGGGCGGGTTTCTATTTGGGGCGTACCTGGAAAAATCATCAGGGGGAGACAGGCACATCATGGCTATGGGGATGGGGTTCTCAGCGATGGGCGGTGTGTTGGTGTGGTTGAGTCAACAGCGGAAAACCCTCAAACGAGCCCAGGAAAACGCACTTTCTCCGCTTCATGAGGTGAGCCGGGAGAAGGTCGGGATGAACTGGGAGATCACCCTGCACTACAGGCCGACCGGCGAGGTTTTTATCATCAAAGGGTTCAACCAGAGATTGGCGGAAGGCCGGGTCGCAAGCAAAGGCAAAGAACTTTCCACCTTTTGGGGGGCGTAACACCCTCTGACCAGCGAAAGGCAAGCCACCGATCAGGCGCTTGATGGAATCACCATCACCGAGGCGGACTTTAGTTGGTGGTCTTCGGTGTCGCTGATACAGCAGAGGGTGGTAGCGGCGGGGTTGCTTATCTTTTTGTCCTGGTCTTCGATCCACATGGGAGAGCGGGCGCAAACGGCGGGGGAGAAGTATATTGAAGAGCGCACCCCGGTTGAGCAGCGCACCAAGGCCCCTAGGCAATCGGTTTTGTATGGGTTGGTCCATTCTGGGGATGAGAAGGTGCCGGAAAAGGCGGTTGAGAAGCCGGTGAAGAAAAAGCCGGTGATTCATACTATCAAGAGTTTTAAAGGTTGGGATGTGAAGCACTCTTTTGGGATGGGTGGAGCAGGTGCAGAAGGCAAGCGGATCAGTGTGATTAAACTAATCTCACCTGATGGGTTTGAGATCACCATCGGATCGTTCGACGGGTTGGTCGAAGACGGGCTCGTAGTCGAGCGGGTTGGGTGGAAAAAAGTTGGGCCTGAGTTTTCGTTTATCGCCAGTTCTCCTGGAATCCCGATTTATGGAAACAACGAGGACCATGGGTTTTACAAGCTCAAGTTTAAAGTTTTGGACGATGGCTCGCTCAAGATTCGCATCCATGCCCATTTGATCGGAATGGGGGACGAAGCTGAAATGAAAATCAACGCAACCGCCGTTCTTAGACCAAATTGACCTGATTTGGCTCGATTCTCGCTTTGAGTCAGGCGAACATTTGATTGAGTTTGTGTATTTCTGAAGGTATCAAACCGAGTCACGGCATCCGCTCTACGGTCACCACCATTCTTTTGAATGCAGGTGAGTCCTCTAGGCGAGTCCAAAAACTTCTCCGCCATGAAGACATGGCAACAACTCTAAAGTTTCACAACCCAGAGCACATGAGCCTAGACAGCCTAGTTGCAAGCATCCCCACTATTACAGATGCCTTAGGTGTTTATAAATGTTATGCAATTACAACATTGTATTCTGATAAGCCAAAGTATTTAAGTCTCTCCGCTCGCACCAAGTTTTCTGAGTCCCCCCCCCCCAGTTAAGCCAGCAAATATAAGCCCCCGTGAGCTCGAAGTTCAATCATCAGTTTATGACCAAAGGTGCACAATTTCATAAAGTTTTTTGAAATCAATTGGCTTTTGTAGGTAGTCGTTCATCCCAACCTGGATGCAACGTTCTCTGTCCCCAGGCAGAGCGTCCGCTGTGATCGCAATGATGGGGATGTCATGCCCTTTTTTTGATTGGGTCTGGTTGGATCTTACATGCAGGGCTGCATCCCATCCATCCATTTGTGGCATATGGCAGTCCATCAAAATCATGGTGAATGATTGTTCTGTCAGTGCTGTTAAGACCTCTTCCCCGTTGGTCACCGTACGACTTTTAAACCCTAATTTTTTCAGCATTGTAGAAAGAGTAAACTGGTTTGAGGGGTCATCTTCAGCGATGAGGATGAGAGGCTCACCTGGTTTGTGGTCTGTGCTTTCCTCCGCCCTGGCGTGGCTGTCTTTAATCAAGCGGTCGATACAGGACAGCAAACTTTCTTCCATTAAGTCTGTTGTGTTGACGTAGGACACAAGTTCAAACTTTTTGTCTCCAGGCAACTTCTTGGATGACTCGGGCGAAATGAAGAGCATCACAGGCAGGGTTGATTGACAGGGGTCGTTGCGCAACATCTCTATGAGTTTGGGTCCCTCAGCCTCGATATTTTTAACATTGAGCAGTAAAAGGTCATAATCAGGAGCCGTTTCATTCATGTGGGAACAAGCTTGGTCTAGACGGCTCCAGGTTTCAAATTCGATCCCGTGACGATGGAAAAGCTCATCTATATCCAAATCCATCCTGTCGGGTTCAGCTATAATCAGGATTTTTTTTCCAATCAAACTGATGTAAGAGTTTTCTTGAGGTAGAGGTGTAGTTGAAACTTTAAGGGGGATCGAAAACCAGAAGGTTGAACCCTGCTTGAGCTGACTTTCACAGCCGATCTCGCCCCCCATCATTAAGACAAGCTGTCGTGCAATGCTGAGGCCTAAGCCAGTCCCCTGATACCTGCGGGTGCTTGAGCTATCGGCCTGCACAAATGAATCAAAGATGACTTTTTGTTTCTCAGTATCGATGCCGATACCGGTATCGATCACCTGGACATTGAGGGTTTGCTGTTCCTTGTCACCCTTCATTTTGATGGCAACTGTGATGGAGCCGGAGGGGGTAAACTTCAAGGCGTTATTGATTAAATTGGAAATAATCTGGCGGATTCGGTCTGGGTCACCCTCGACACTGCTTGGGAGGCTGGGATCGATTTGGTAGAGCAGCTCAACGTTCTTTTCCTTCGCTGGTAAGAAGAACAGTTGGATTGACTGCTCGCAAAGCGCAGCCAGAGCAAATGGCTCACTGACCAATTCAAGCTGACCGGCCTCGATTTTGGAGAAATCTAAAATTTCGGTCAGTAACTTCAACATCCGCTGGCCGGACTTGAAAATCAAGTTTGCAAATTGGGTTTGCTCAGCGTCCAAGTCGGTATCGAGAAGAACCTGGACCATGCCGATCACTCCGTTCATCGGGGTACGAATTTCATGGCTCATGTTAGCCAAGAACTCTGACTTGGCGGTGCTTGCCAATTCGGCACGTATCCTTTGGGCTTTCAGTTCTTTTTCGGTTTGCTGGCGGACGAGGATTTCGCTGTGTAGTTCCTTGTTGCTGTCTTCTAAATCCCTGGTCCGTTCTTTCACTTTATCTTCTAGATTTTGCTTGGATTTCTGCAGCTCCAATTCAACTAATTTTTGTTTCGATAAAGCCTGTTCTAGCTTGCTGCTTGTCTGCTCAATCTTGCTGAAGGATCGGGCACTTTCAAGGCTGATGCCAAACACAGGAGCTAAGCTCAGGCTCAGGTTGATATAATGATCCCTGTACTGCATGAAACCAAGTCCTTGGATTATTAAAAAAGCAATGGGCTCATGCCTCCCTGGGATGGATATAGAATAACCGTCCTCCGTGAGATAAAAAGGCTCAGATAATTCTTCGGGATCGGCAGTCCATCGTTCTGGAGAAGGCCAGCTATAACTATCTGTCACACAACCTTCGCTGTAGATGTGCAGCTCAATTCTTTGCGGGTTGGTTAAAGCGGCGAATTGCTCAAAAATAAGGTTCGCCAATTGGGCTTGTGACAAGGTGCCAGATAGGTTCCCCAAAAGGTCCATCATCATGGCGAAGTCTCCCATTTGGAAACTCCTTTCCTTGAGCTTTTTGATCTGTTTTGCAGCTTGTTCCGCTTCGAGTTCAAGCAGGTGACATTTTAAATTTAATATCAAACCTTCTAGCCCAACAGGTAAAATTTCGTAAGGGATATCAAGAAATTTGGAGAATTCTAGGAGCTTTTCTTTCACCATAGGGTAACAGCCGGTATCCAATAAAACCAAACTGGAGGTGGTTTCTTTGAAAAACTCAGAGGCTGTTTGCTGGTCAAAACCAGAGCGCTCAATGTAACCCTGCCAGTCCTCGATCATTGAGGGCACAAAAAGGTGGGCACCTGTGATGAGGTAAGGTTGGGTGATTGATCGGGCGCTGAGCAGGTCGTAACAATGGCCGGGAACCTCCCAGATTCTTAGTTGATCACTTTGTTCCCCGATATTTATGACTTCTCGGTAGCAGCTTGTGCTACAGATGATCGCTGGGTTTTGTGACTGGTCCAAGGATTGAATGAGTTCGAAGAACTCTCTTTTCCCTTTTTGAGGGGCGTCATAATCTAAAGGGAGGGGTAGAACCTCATTAGGGCGACCTAGCGAATCTAAAGCGACCTGAAATTCTTTTTCCAAATAGCGACAGCCAAGAAAGCATAGTTTAGATTTCATGTTCAACCCACGATAAGGGATACCGTCCCCATTGGCGGGCTGCTTTGACGATATTGTGCAACACTTCGTCAGGTACCTGCCATGGGATCTCTCCATGGTTGTCAGATAAGATAAACCCTCCACCAATGCCCAGGTGCTTGATGCATTTTTTGACCTCTTGCTCAGTCCTCTTTGCGTCCCAGGTTCTCATTGAGATGCCGTCTAAAGCCCCTAAGATTGTCAATTTATTGCAGCAAACTTCTTTGAGATCTGTAAAATCATCCATGACACTCGCCCCTAATACAGCGGTTCCTGTGGTTGCGATGTCGGCTGCAACACTGAGGCTGCGCCCCGAAGCTAGGTGAGTTGCTGTGGGTCCATGGATGAGTTTGAAGGTCTCGCAGGCGACTTTGTACCCCGTTTCTAAAAACAGTTCCCTGGGGACCACGGTAGGAGAAGAGAGCGGGTCAAAGTAGCAAATCGCAGTCGCCCCAGCCTCTAGTTGGGCGTTGGCCCACTCGACACAAAAGGACTGGTTTTTCTCCATCAAATGCCAAAAGAGCGCTTCATGATCTTGTAATAGTTCCAAATAGGCTTCAAATCCCAGTTGGATCACCGGCAGGGAAAACGGAGACAAAGCAACCCCGATGATCGGAGTTTCTTCGGCGGCTACTTTTTTAATCCCCTTTATAGCGTCTATGACACGTTGCAAGACAGGGCTACTTCCGACTTCAGGGGTCTTGAAATTCTTGATGTCTCCTTCATTTCTGAAAATGGGGGCACCCGCATTGGGTGGGCCATTTGTTCGAAAAATCACATTCCCCCCCATCGCTTCCATCTCGATCGGAGTGTAGAAAAAGGGGTAATAACAATCGTGACCAAACTTTTCTTTGAGTCTCAATTGGCCTTCAATGACGTACTCCGCCTTAGAAAAATACTCTTTGATCGACAAGCCAAGCTCTTTCGCACCATGCATGCTCAAGAGCAAAAAAACCGGTACTCGGTCAGGTTCCTGGTGACCTAAAGTGGTTAAGGCTCGCTCCATGGATGTCATTTCGTTCATGTTGTCTCCTGGACGACTTGATCGATCAACTTCAAAAGCTCTGACGAGGAGTGAGCCGTCCCATCGGCACCAACCTCCAGATAGAGGTTAGGATCAAAATGAAAGGGTGCTCCCCCGACGATGACTTTGACATCAAGCTGATTTTCACGGAAGAGCTCTATCAGTGTTTTGATCGCTAACGCTGAAGGCAACATCAAGACTGAAATCAGCAGGATTTTTACCTGTTGGGCTTTGACTTTCTCAAACAGGTCTAACACCTGTACCCCTAGCCCAAAATCCTCCAATTGGTACCCGACCGAGAGCAAAGTGGACAGCACAATGCGTTTCCCTAGGCCATGGAAATCCTCTAGGACAGCAATCGCCATTTTCGGGTGTTCTTTTTTTTCCACTGCACTATCTTGGATCAACAGAGGAATCATTTCCTCGCAAATCCGACCGCTCATGTAGAGCTGAGATAGTGCTAAGCTACCTTCTTCCCACTGTTGCCCAATGCTTTCCAGGGCAGGAGCGATCAGCTGTTCAATGACACTTCCCCGGCTGTCATCCGAAGCTTGCATGATGATTTTTTTAACCAGCAATCGGTCCATTTTTAAGAGAGCTTCCTCAAAAGCTTGGACTGCCTGTCTTGAATCCATAGTAAAATAACCAAAAACGGGATTAAAACCGGCTAAGGTTCAATAATACGACTTTGTGTTTAGTTAACCTTCCGTATCTTTTCGTCGTAGTAAAACCATACACCCTAGACGCCTGAGGCTGATCAATCGGGTGATCATGGTTATCGGAAAACTTAAATGGATCATCGAAAAATAAATCAAAAACTTTCACACCTAGTACGAGGACTTTATGGCTTCAGTCTATCCCCAAAAAAACTAAACTAACATAACAAAAAGTCTCGAAACCAAGAAACACATTGTAACCGGTAGAGTGCTAGCGGAAGCCTAAGCGAAAATTGGCCAGTATATCAGCTAAGGCCTCTGTATCTACGACGGTTCTGTCATGGTTTGAAATGCAGAAAAAGTAGGTTCGATTCCCAGGAAACCCCAACGGGCGAAAGTTTAAAAACAGAGTACGAAGTTATTCACACTTATAGATTAGCTGATATTTCCGCTAAAATGTAGTGTTTTTTGGTTCTTAGTAAAGGATCTGGAACCCAATAAATTCAACAAGAAACAAGAAACAAGGAAGATATCGACTCCTTGACAAGCTATTCAGGGGTACGGGATAGGAAGTCAGGTTCAATGAGTGGCTGTGACTATATCCTGATATTCAGATGAGTTTCAGGGCAGGCCCTAAACATCGACATGACAACTTTGCTGGCTTGGCATCGTGATAAACGAATCAGGTTCGAAGTGGCCAGTATATAAAATCAGGGCAATGGTACAAAATAAAATACTTATTGATCTATCTTAGATGACATATTGATCACTGTAGGGCGGAGGCCTTGTCCTTGACCGCATTGATCTGCTCCTTTGCCGAATCCCTTGCCTTTTCAAATCCAGTTGTTGCTTTATCTTGCGCCTCCTGTAGTTTGTCTTGGGCGGAATCCTTTGCTTGTTGGACTGACTTGGAAGCCTGGTCTAAGGCGGTTTCACCTTTTTTCATTAGGTTTTTGCTCGCTCTCTTGGCTTGGTTGAGGGGGTTGTCTAGCAGGCCACTTGCCTTATCCAAAGCGGGTGAAAGAGCTTGACTTGCGCTGACCTGTCCCGATTTTGTATACTCCAACAGGTTGACCACCCCTTTTGCGGTGAGGTATAATAAGGAGCGCAGATGAGTTAGCTTCAGTGTTTTTAACTCTCGATCACTATACTCGCCTGCTTTAATCACCAAGTGCGGTCTGATGCCGCACTTCAGAAAACGGTAGGGTGTCGAGGAACAACTTCCACCGGTCGCTTCACTTAAGTAGGTGGTGCAGAAAAACCGGCCCGGCTTCGGTCCAATTTTTGTTTTTGCCTCGAAGGTGCAACGGAAACTCTTTTGTTTTTGGCATGAGATGCAATAATTTTGGTCAGCCACCACAGTGGAAGCGTTGAACAAGAGGGTGCATAAAAATAACAGCGGAAGAAGCTTAAACATAATGCCTTTAGGTTGGTTTTATCTTCCTTACCTTATAAGACCTAGGGCCGTCAATTCAGGCTAGATGATGAGTCAAAATATTGCGGAGATGTTGCAGCAAATCCAGGTTCTGAGCCCTGCGGATTTAGGGGATTTGGCCTGTCGTTGGGATATCGGACCCGCTGCCTTGAAACCCCTGTTGCTGGAAGAACTTTCCCGGAGGGAACAGCTATACTTTTCTTTTGGTTTGAACATGCACCTTGGGAGGCTCCAACAAAGAATTGCAGCGTCTAACACTCAAGTGGTCGGGGTCGCAAAGCTGAACAATTACCGGGTGGCCTTTGATTTACCAAAGGGGAAAAACAATCAGACAAATGCAGACGCAGTAGCAAACCTCCGTCCAGAGCTTGGGGAAGTTGTTTGGGGGGTATTGTATTGGCTTCCTGAAGGTCAGGTAGACCGGTTAGACACCGTAGAGTCGGCTCTTGGTTACCAAGTGCATGTTGAAACCGTCGAGGCATCACATATAGGGGCATTAAAGGCCCATTTTTACATGCTCAGGGGTCGTGGGGCGGTTGAAACCGCCCCTAGCCCAGAGTATCAAAATAATTTGCTTCAGGGAGCCTTGGAACAAGGGCTCCCAACAAGCTATATTGAACGGCTCAGAGATAAACTGGCTTCTTTGCCTGCCGCTCTTTAAAGAAAAGGGATGTACTCTTTGTCTTCCACAAGGAAGTGAGTTTGAATCTCGTCTTTAATCATCGCCAACTGCCCACCGAAGTTTGATTGCCCAGAGGCGGTCCTCATGCCTTTGAGCTGTTCCACAAAGTTCTGGTGGATCCTTTTATGTTTTTCACCATTCTTATATTCAGTTTTTAAGAATAGGTTTTCTTCGTCTTTACAATGGGACGCCATGGAGTCGATGAGCCCGGTCATCGCCTTAGAACAGGCCTCGGGGCCTTGTTCAATCGCTTGGTAGACGTTGTTGAACTGATCCACAACATCTTCGTGTTGTCTATCGAGGTCGGCGTTCCCCGTGGCAAGTTCATCGTTCCAATAAAACAGCGTGCTGTCGGTACTTGAAAGCTGACTGATCGCTTGGTCTTGGGCGGTGGACAACTTGGATAAGGATTTAAAGTAGTTGAAGACTCTCCCTTGGATGGTTGAGTTTTCGTCGATCGCTGACAAATTGCGGCTGTTGCAATCGTGGATCTTGTCGATCCCTGAGGAAATCTCGGAAACCGATCGTGCGACTTCTTCGATACCGACAGCAGACTCTTGGATATTGCGGTTCATCTCTGTACTCTGCATCGATACGTGCCCCGTAGACCGGGTGATTTCTTTGATCCCTTCGCTGGCTTCGCCGATGTTGAGAGAAGACTGATGCACCGCTTCAGAAATTTCAGCCACATTTTTTGTTAATTCAACGGACTGGTGTGACTGCTGCTGCACTAACTCGGAAATTTCCCGGTTGAACTGGGATAGCTTTTCAATCACCGACACGACCTGCGCCGCTCGGCCAGAACTCTTCTGGACTAACTCTTGGATCAAATTAATCACTTGTCCAATCTTCCGGTTTGCTTCAGTCGTTTGTTGAGACAGGTGTTTGACTTCCCCAGCGACAACGGCAAACCCCTTCCCAGCAGCACCGGCACTAGCGGCCTCGATGGTGGCGTTTAGCGCAAGCATGTTGGTTTGACTGGCGATTGAGTTTACAAGTTGGATGATTTGGCTGATCTCGTTTGCGGCGTCCGACAAACTAGCCATCGCACTTTGGTTCTCTGCAGCGTTGTTAGACGCTTCTTCCGATATTTTTAAAGCAGAAAGCGTTTTTTCGTTGATCTCTTTTAAAGCTGAGGTCAGCTCGATGGCCCCTTTGCTGACCTTCCCTTCTAGGGTTTGGGCCACCTGGACACCACGCTCGTTGACTGATGCCATGTTGACATTTGCTTCTTCGGCAGCAGCGGCAATGGTAGAAATGGCCCCTGTAAGGTCGCCCATCGAAATGGATAGGGACTTCATGTTGGAACTAGATTGCTCGCTAGCTGAAGCCACAACCTCGGTGCTGCTGCGTACTTGTCCAATGGATTCGGTGGTCACGTCTGCACTGCTTGTCATCGATTTTTCCGATTCTTCAATCAGAGACCGTTCTTTGTCCACATTTCGGATCACACCGGCCATGGACTCAGCGTTCCCCAAGATCACCTCAATGATCTTGCCTAAGGTGCTGGTGAAGGTATTGAAGTTCGTCGAAAGGTCTCCTAATTCATCTTTCCCAAAGACCTCTAGCTTGTTTTTATAATTCGCCTCACCTGAGGAAATCTTTTCAAAGGCGTCGGTGACCTGCTTCAAAGGAACTAAAATCGATTGCGTCAGCTTATAAAGCATTAAAACTGCGACGACAACCATCAGCAAAGTGACAACCAGCAGCAAGTTATGACGTTCGTTGAACTTCTTTTCGGTGAACTCATGGAACAACAGCGAGTGTTGCTCAAGGTGCTTTAAAGCACCAGAGGCCGAGGCAATCACATCGCCAAGGTAACCTGATTTTTCGTCTAATCCTCTGAGTTTATACCCCGCAATCATCTTTAAGAAATTAAGTCGGTAATCCCTCACCAAGTCGTTGACTTGCTGTTTTTTTTGACCTGTCAGGTTCGAGCTTTCAATATGGGAAAGCATCACCCCATAACTTTTTTCGAACTTCTTCACATACTTCAAATTGAACCGAAGCATAAAGTCCTTCTCTGCCCGGCGTAACATCAACATGTCGCTCAGCAACTTATAATCTTCAACGTTATTGATGATCGATTCTGCGGTGTGGACTGAATCTCGAAGTTTGCCTCGAAGGCCTAACTTTTCAGTGAATCCAATTTTGGTGCTTACATCGACATATTGATGAAAGGACGTCTTGAATTGAGTGGTGAGCCGAATCGCCATTTCGATGTTTTTCAGAGGTATCCCATACTCTGCGGAGGCCTGACGCAGGATGTTCATTTCCTTGGTGATGCCTTTGTAGATCTTATCGTATTGCTTGACCTGTGTTAAACCTGGGTGCTTAAGGAAGTCCTTTTCAAGTTGGCTCAGTCGAAGCAGATTAATCTCAATAGACTGGTTTGCATCAAGAAAAGAGGCAAGTTTGTGGTTGCTGGTTTCGATCGATACCGAAAGGATCAACTGGGCAGCAAACATGATGACCGTAGAGGCCCCGAGCAAAATAAGCTTAAATCTGATGGTGAAATTCCGAAACATGACAAGGCCTTAGCACGTTAAAAAAATGTGGTCTTAGGACTTTAATCTAGTCAGTTCTGTGAGGTTCGTCTAGAGGGATGTTGTTCTTAGTAGTCACGTTTAAGAGGCTCTGTACGTAGAGGAGCATGGCCCCTCTACAGTACATTGTTCTATAATGCGGCGTGACCTTGTTCCGCTGTGCGGATTTTGATGCACTGGTCCAGAGAGTAGACAAATATCTTGCCATCCCCGACCTTGCCGGTCTGGGCCGAGGCCGTGATGGCTGTGACTGTCGCCTCTACCTGATCGGCCGGTAAGGCAACCTCAATCTTGATTTTTGGTACGAAATCGATTTGATATTCCGCTCCACGGTATAGTTCACTGTGCCCTTTTTGACGGCCAAACCCTTTGACCTCTGAGACGGTCATCCCCAGAATGTCCAACTTTTCTAAGGCATCTTTGACGGCGTCCAGCTTATAGGGCTTGATGATCGCTACGATTATTTTCATCGGTTTCCTTACAGGGAAATGGCCAGGGACCCTGGCCAGCTTGGTTAGAAAGAGTAGTCTAAAGCCATCCAAAACTGATTGGATAGTTTATCGTTGTCTGTAGATTGGGTGAGTACATGGGTTTTATTAAACGATGCACTCAAGCTGTCGTTGATTGCCTTGCTAAACGCAACGGTGATGATCGCGGTAGACTCAGGTGTCCGTCCTGCGCCTGAAAGCCACTGGTGGTTGTATGTACCTGCACCGTAAGTCAGGCCGACTCCGTATCCAACAGCTTCGGTTTCGTAACCTAGCTCCATCCAGTCCAGACCAACACCAGCGTCTGTGGCAGTTCCTTGTCCCCAAGTTGCATCTTGGGCTGGTAGGATATAGTAGGTTCCTGAGAATGCCCCGTAAGAGCCACCAAGAAAATATTCTGACTCGGTAGCGACGTTAGATCCATCAGGCTTAGAGCTGAAGCTCTTCCAGTCATAAGAGTAATAAGTGACCCCGAGAGAGTACCCGAAATCCCCGGCTTCTCCTTCATAGGTCAAGTAGTAGTCTGTTTCGTTGCCTGGACCGACGGAAGCGTTCCAGTTACCTAAGGTTAAACCTGGGACAGCTGCAAAACCTAAGTCAATACCACCAGTCGCTGAAGGCATCCCAGATGTCTGTGGAACCCCTCTCCAAAGGTAGTTTGAGACAACGCTCAAGTTCCCTGCGACCGTAACCGCTTCGTCTTTGGCAAAGGCGGGGGTGCTCAGGGTGAAAAGGGCTGCGGAGGCCAAAAGTACGTTTAAAAATCGTTTCATCGTTGCTCTCTGTATGAGTTAGTTTGTTCGGGGGCTTTCTTGCGGGATCAAGAAAGCAAGCTCAGCATTGAACGGCCCCGATGCGGATTGCAAATTCTTTAACTTCGTGCGGTTAAGGTACTGATGTTGAAATCTGCATAAGCGGCAGCACCATGTTCAGAGTAATCCAAACCAACCAGCTCTTCTTCTTCGGTAACCCGTAATCCTATGGTCATGTCGACGACTTTCATGATGATGAAAGAAACAAGGAACGCCCACAGTCCGATGGAAACAACACCAATCGCTTGGCCAACCAAAAGGCTGGTTCCGCCGCCGTAAAGCAAGCCGTTTTCTGCGTCTAAGAAACCTAAAGCCAAGGTGCCTACAGCTCCACAAACACCGTGGACTGAAATCGCACCCACAGGGTCATCAATCTTTAATTTATCCAAGGCGATCACTGAGAACACTACAACCACACCACAAATCACCCCGATGACCATCGCACCGACAGGGGAGGTGTTTGCGCAACCAGCAGTGATGCCTACCAGCCCGGCTAAAGCGCCGTTCGCTGTCATCCCAACGTCGGCTCGTTTGTACTTTAACCAAGTGACAAAAAAGGCGGTTAACGAAGCCGCTGCTGCTGACAACGTTGTTGTCACTGCAATCAAACCCACCGAAACGTCTGCCGCCATGGTGGAGCCCGGGTTAAACCCGTACCAACCCATCCATAGGATAAACACACCTAGGGTAGCCAAAGGGACGTTGTGCCCAGGGATGGCCCTTACTTGACCTGTTGCGGTAAACTTCCCAATCCTAGGCCCTAAGACCAATACAGCAGCCAACGCAGCCCAGCCGCCCACAGAGTGAACAATGGTTGAGCCTGCAAAGTCGGTGAAACCGAAGTCCCCTAACCAGCCGCCACCCCAGCCCCAGTGGCCGGAAATCGGGTAGACGATGGTGGTGATGATGATCGAAATAACTAAGTAAGCGGAAAACTTGATCCGCTCAGCCACAGCACCCGAGACAATGGTCGCTGCGGTCGCAGCGAACACAGCTTGGAAGATAAAGGCGGCTAGTACAGGCACCGACGTCCAGGCCAAAGAGGCATAGTCGTCGGCCTTGCTAGCGTCTGGCATAAAGCCGGTGAGCCCTAAAATCCCGTTTCCGTTGCCAAACATAATGGCAAAACCAATGAAGTAGAAACTAATGGTGCCAATCGAAAGGTCCATCATGTTTTTCATCATGATGTTGACCGCATTTTTTGCTCGGGTGAACCCCGACTCTACCATCGCAAACCCGGCTTGCATAAAAAATACGAGCACAGCAGCGAGCAACACCCAGATGGTATCGAGAGCATATTGCAAGGCGGGAATTTCCTTGCCGTCAATTTTCCCTTCCAACCCAAAAGCTGGCATAGCATAAAGCCCAAGTCCTAGCAGGCTAGCGGTGATCAGTGGTTTCATGATATTTTCATCTAATAGGTTGAGCCCCGGAATTCCGAGGTGAGAAAGTGGAGAAGGTTAAAAAGTAACTTTCTCCGTTTCATTTAACTCTACATATTTCAAGTGTTGTGCCACGGTAGTTTAATCAAGTATTACAGTAATTTATGCAATAATATTATGCAGCTTGGCTTGACAAAAATGACAAATTTAACTTGTAAGATGTAATTGTCAGCTAGGTCAATCAGCTTAAAGTGAACAGGTGATCTTTTTATTTGACCCTTAGATAGGATTAAGGTACATATGTACTAAACTTAACGGAGGTTAACGATGAATGCGATCCATAAATCCTGTTTTTCTTTAGGTACAGAGTTGCTGGAAAGCCGAGAGAGGCTGCCTAGCTTAGAATTAAACTCTTTTTTGGTCCCTCAACCCACATCAAGCCTGTTTGTGCAGGCTGTTGGTGATCAAATGTCTGGGGCGGGGGTCTTACATGATGACCTCTTGGTTGTAGACCGTGCCAAAGAGGCTCGCAGCGGCAACTTGGTTGCTTTACAGCTCGCCGAAGGGTTGACCATTTGCCGGTTGCTGGATGACGGGGTTCATCGTGGTTTTCAACAAGAAGGCCGGGATGGGGCGACCTTTGCGGTGGAAGCAGACCGTGACCAGGAGGTGTTCGGGGTGGTGACATGGGTATTGCACCACACGTAGATCATCGGTTTTCTGGGAATATATTTTTGATAGTCTGTTGATATATAAGATATCGATATTGATTTGATAGATTTTCTTTTGTTTTTATCTTCCTTTGACTATCCTCAGGGAAAAGGAGATTTTATGAACAAAACATCTGCGGTGATCTTTGATATGGACGGCCTGCTGTTGGCGACCGAGGACGTGTATACTGAGGTGACCAGCAAGGTTGTCGCCGGGTATGGGAAAGTTTTTGAGTGGAAAACCAAAGCCAAAATGATGGGCCGCAGTGCAGGGGATGCTTATCAAATTTTGATCGATGAGTTGAACCTGCCGTTGGCTCCACACGAGCTAGGCCAGATACAAGAGCCGCTTTTGTTAGAAGGCTTCGCCAATGCTTTGGCCATGCCTGGAGCTTACGGTCTCACGGAGTTACTGGGGGAAAAGTCCATACCTATGGCTTTAGCCACAAGTTCCTCCAGGGACCTGTACCTTGTGAAAACGGAACGGCACAAAGATTGGTTTCGTTGCTTCGATGCCATTTTGACCGGGGATGATGTGGAGCGACTGAAACCTGAGCCGGATATTTTCCTGGAGGCCGCCCGGCGATTGGGGCGGGAGCCAGAACAATGTTTGGTCTTTGAAGACGCCGTCGCCGGGGTCTCAGCTGCGAAGGCCGCCGGGATGCAGGTGGTGGCGGTGATTGATCAACGGGCGGACCGTGAGGCGTACCAAGACGCTGATTTGGTCTTGCATTCCTTGGATGAATTTTCGGTTGCAGATTGGGCTTGGGAATGTTCTTGAGCCATAGAACCCTTGTTGTAACTTTGGTTTTGTTGTGTGGCTTTTCAGCGGTCTCTAGGGCTGCCGATTTGGGCTTTGCCCGGTGGCTTGCGTCTCAGCAAGACTGTTACCGGGCGCTGAGCGAGGTCAAAGGCTTTGAATATCACTCCTCCCCTAACCCCGAATCGTTGCAAATCAAACTGCCCTGTTTGGCGGCTGAAGGAGATTGGGTTGGGTTTGAACAGGCGCTGCCGCTGTTTTTAAACGAGCCCAGGATCGATGCCCCGGTGAAACGACAGGTGGTTCACACTGCCTTTGAACATTACATCGAAACAGAACAACACCAAAAGGCTCAACGGCTGTCTGAAAAAATGGGTCTGACCAAAACACCGCTGCCCACCCCAGAAACCATGGATTCGTTGGCAGACCCACAAGCCGCCCGGAGGGCTTCGGCCTGGGTGCCAGGCGCAGGCTTATGGATGTCTGGGAGGAAAACCAGCGGCTTGGTTTCTTTGGGGTTGAACACCAGCTTTTTATACGGCACCTGGTGGGCGGTGCAGAACAAGGCGCCAGCCATGGCCTTGTTGCTGATGTTTTTTGAAGTGAGTTGGTACCAAGGGGGCATCAATGCCGCCGAGGAAGCGGTGGTTCACAACAACAGAGAGAAAGTTGCTCAGGAACAACGAACTTGGTTGTTGCAAACCGAGACCCGGTTTTAACCGAGGATTTGGCTCAGTTCTGCAAAAAACCGCTCCATTTGCGCCTCGGTCCCCATCGAAACCCGGATATACCCTTGCAAGGTTGGGGTGTCAAAGTAACGAACCAGGATGCCTTTGGATTCGAGGTCTTTGGTTATTTTTAGGGCGGAAAATCCTTCGACTTTACACAAGATAAAGTTGGATTTAGAGGGATAGGGCGTCAGTTGCTCAAAGGCAGCGAGTTTCAAAAAGCTGTCTTCACGGGTCGCGATCAACTGGTCGACCTGAGCCTGGAAATAACTAAGGTTATCTAAACAGGCGATCAACGCCACTTCGGCGGGCACCGAAACGCTGTAAGGCGGCTTGATCTTCATCATGGCGTTTGCCAAGGCTTCGCCCATCACGCCGTAGCCCACTCGAAAGCCAGCGAGCCCAAAACATTTGGAAAAAGTCCGTAACACCAATAAATTTGAATGTTGGTTTACCCAAGAAACCAAGGTTTCTCCAGCGAATTCAAAATAGGCCTCGTCTAAGACCACCATCAAGGGTTGCTCCAAAAACCACCGAAGAACTTCAGGATCAATCAAGTTCCCAGAAGGGTTGTTGGGCGAACAGAGGAAAACCAGTTTGACGTCCTTCAAATCCAAGGCTTTGAGCTTGTCTAAATCCAAGCTAAAATCTGGTTCACGGTCTATGGTTTTGATAACCCCACGGTTGAGGCCAACCACATGCCGGTAATAGCCAAACGTAGGGTTGCAATCTAAGACTTTGTCCCCAGGCTCTAAAGTCAACCGGCAAACCAAATCAATCAGCTCATCCGCACCGGTCCCGGCGATGATGTTTTTCGCTTTGACCCCGACGTAACTGGCGATGGCTTCTCGAAGCTTGGTCTGGGCTGGATCGGGGTAGATGTGATAATATTTACCCTCGGCTAGTTCTTTCAAAACCAGATCAGCGGTGCCGTATGGGTTCTCATTGGCATCTAGCTTGATGATGTCGGACTCATCAAACCCCAGTCGCTTGGCGATTTGATCTGGTGGCTCAATGGGGGTGTAAGGTTTCATCGCCTCGACCATCGGGCAAAAAAGAGACTCAACAGACTTCATGGTTGTTTGCTGGTTTGATGGGTTTTGAGTTGTAACTTGAACCGTTCACAAGGGTCAATCCATGAGCTACGATTGGTGAACCAACCCCAAGTATATGCGGGCCCAAAGGTTTTGGTTTCATCGGCGGTTGAGTAAAAGTATGCATCTGGCTCAGCTGGCTGCAAACCGACTTCGATCAATGCCAAGCTAAAGGTCTGGATCTCTGGGCGAAGTTTCTTGAGCTTGCTAACCACCGCTTGCCCAAACTCAATGTGTCCTGAACCCAAAATCACCACCACAACTTGGTCCTTCACCGTGATGGATGAAAGGCCCTCGGCCATGGTTTGGTTTCGCAGTTGCCATACCCTAAAGAGCCCGTCTAAGAGTGTAGGGTTCGACCACCCACAATGTCCTTCGGTGAACCGGGTGAACATAGCCTCTTGGTACGCTGGAGATGATGGAGCGGCGCTGGGTAAAGCCTCTTGTTCCAAGGGTGTGAGCTGTGCCGCCCGCCGGTGGGTTAACCGGCTCATCAAGTCTGGGTCGAGGTCCAGCCCCGCAAGCTCCAAGCTGTGTTTTTTTGAGAAGCTCAAGATCCTCCGGTATACTTCCCATTGCTTTGATCCTGCGCCAATCCGCTTTAAGGACCGCTCGGAAGCTTTGCCTTTTGCTTGTACATAGTTGTTCAAGCTAGAGGTCTGGGCTTGGGAAAAGGCTTCAAAGGCAACCACCGGCTTGATCCCCTGATCGACCAGTTGTTGCAAGACTTCAAGTTGGATTTGGTGGTGCCGGTTGTTGTCGTGGTGTTCCCCGAGGAAAATCACTTGAGCCTGATTCATCTGCTGGAATAAATCCACTTTGGTCGCTGGTTCTCCAAGGCGATAGACTTGCTCAATCAGAGGGTCGGGTTTGACCTTGCTGAGCGCCGGGCCTTGGGTGCTGCAACCTGCCAATATAATGACGGCAAGCCAAAGGTTACAGGCTTTCATCGGCCTTCACCTGAGCGAGTAAAACTTCAAGAGGGTGCTGGAGGCGAACCCCAGTCAATCGTTTGGTTTGTGACCGGCAAGAAAAACCATCTGCAACCAAGTGAACCCCAGAGGATTGCCCGTTTTCAATCACCCCACGCCAGCTGAGATCAAAAATCTCACGGCTTTCTTTAAAATGTCGGGCTTCATGGCCAAATATCCCACTCATTCCACAACATCCCACTTCTTCTGGCACAAGTTCCATCCCGAAGTGTTTAAAAAGCTCGGTCCATAAGCCTTGAGCAGGGGCGACTAAAGCTTTTTCGGTGCAGTGGCCCAACAGGCGAACTTGTTGCCCGGTGTTTTTGATGTGAGGAATAAACCCATCTGAAGCTTGTTTCGCTAACCACTCTTGGGGTAAGAGGACTTGGTAGTCTAAAGTCGTTTTGTCTAATGTGTTGGGGTATTCATCCCGGTAGGTCAAAGTCACCGCTGGGTCCAAACCGACCATAGGAATACCTAAGTCAGCCGCTTTTTCTAAGGTCCAATGGTTGGTGTTCACTTGGGCTGCAAATTGGTCCAACTTACCTTTGACGTGCAAAGCTTTGCCGTTGGGGAAAAGTGGCAACACCCAAACCCTGACCCCAAGCTGCTCACAAAGCTGGTTGAAGGCAAACACTAGCTTGGATTCAAACAAACTGGTGAAACTATCTTGCACCAAGATTACGTCTCGGCTTGCGTTCAGGTCTGATGGTGGTAAATTCAGGGAAAGACTCCTTAGCTTTCCAGTCCGCAACCAGTGGCCTACTTGCACTTTACTGGGCAAGGGTGGGTCTACAATACCGCCCCAATTTGCGATAGCCGAGCGCACCCAAGGTTGGCCCATAACCGCCCTGCTGACCTTGGGGAACCGAGCGATCCAAGGCATCACTGATTCCAGTTGTCCCGCTAAATGGTCCGAAAGAGGGCGCAGGTACCGGCGGTGGTACTGCCTCAAAAACTGGGACTTCATTTCGGGGATATCAACCTTGACCGGGCAACCCGTCACACAGGCCTTGCAAGCTAGACAACCATCCATCCCTTGGTAGACTTCGTGGCTGAAGTCATAACGACCCAACTGTTTCCTTAAACTAAAAAACAGCTTAAAAAGAGGCCCAATAAACCTAGACTCAATCTGGTCTTGTTGCCATGCAGTGTTGGACAGCCGGGTTAACCATTCCCGCATCAATCCGGCCCGGCCTTTTGGGCTCTGAACCCGGTCACGGGAGGACTTGGAGGATGGGCAAATCAAAACCGTTGGGCTGACGTTAAAACAGGCACCATTGCCGTTGCAGGTGATGGCTGTTTCGAATTCTTGCTGCAAGTCCAAGTTGATTTGGCGGTCCTGTTGGCCTCTCATCGGGCCGTTCACGGACACCAAAGAATCTGTTGATCCTGTGGGGACGGTTATTTTCCCAGGGTTGAGCTGGTTGTGGGGGTCAAAGCTGTGTTTGATCCGGCCCAACTGTTCATATAAGGTGTCCCCGAAATATCGTTTGGTGTATTCGCTGCGGAATCCTTTGCCATGTTCGCCCCAGATCACCCCGCCGTATTTTTCGACCAAGTCGGCGACTTCATCACTGACCACCTTGAGTAAAACTTCATCTTTTGGGTCTTTGAGGTCTAAGGCAGGACGGACATGGAGACACCCGACATCCACATGGCCAAACATGCCATACTCTAAGCCATGTTTCTCTAGAAGTGCCCTGAACTCTCGGATATAGTCCGCTAAGTGCTTTGGCGGGACTACGGTGTCTTCAACAAAAGCAACAGGCCTGCGGTTACCTTTAGTGTTTCCTAAAAGCCCCACTCCTTTTTTGCGTAACTCCCAAAGGGCGTTGATTTCTTCGGTTGCCGTGGCTTTGTAATACCCTGTTGGGCCGGAACCCTCGTGGATCTGCTTCTTGATTGATTTGATCACCTGGGACATTTTTTGGTGCAACACATCACCGTCGTCCCCGATAAATTCCACTAGGTTAATCGCTTTGACGGTTTCGCCTTCTGAGGCCTGGAGCAGCGGCCCGACTAAATGATAGATAGGGTCTGCTTCAGCAAGGCCTAGGATTTTGTCATCAATGGTTTCAATCGCAGCTGGGTCGAGCTTCACTAGCTCCTCAGCGCCCCGTAGAGCGAGGTCAAACGAAGGGTAACGTAAGGCCAAAAGCGTTTTGTGTTTCGGTAGCGGTAATAAGTTCAACTTTGCTTCGGTGACAAAAGCCAAGGTGCCTTCTGAACCGGCAATCAGGTAATTCAGGCTATATTTTCCTGATTCTGCTTGTTTGAGCCGGTTGAGGTTATATCCGGTTACAAACCGGTCCAATTGGGGAAGCTGATCGATTTCCTTTGGGTAATCGTCGAGGATTTGGTCGATCAGTTGGTAAAAAGATCCCGAATCGCCTTGTCGCTCTTGTTCCCAGCCGGAGCGGTCCAGTCGCTTTGTTTTGAGCGATCTACCCCCGGCGAGGCGGCAGGTTAATTCTAAGATATGGTCGCTGGTTTTACCATAAATCCGGGAGCCTTTGCCACAAGCGTCGGTGTTGATCATGCCACCTAGGGTGGCCCTTGAAGAGGTCGATAAGGTCGGCGCAAAAAACAGGCCCATCGGCTTGAGTTGATCGTTGAGCTGGTCTAAGACCACACCGGGCTCAATCCGTACCCACTGCTCTTCTTCGTTGATCTCTAACACATGGTTGAGGTGCCGACTCAGGTCAACGGAGATACCGCTGGTTAAAGACTGCCCATTGGTCCCGGTACCTCCACCTCTTGGGGTGACTTGGACGCTGTGGAACTCAGGCCTACCTAATAAGGCAGCCAGCCGTTTGATGTCACTTTGGTTTCGAGGGTACACCACCGCATCAGGCAGCAGCTGGTACACGCTGTTGTCAGTACCAGCCAATAGTCGTTGAGCGGTTTCGGTGCATATTTCACCGGCAAACCCCTCAAGGGACAGTTGGTCCAAAAATGCTTCGGTTAAAGCCGTGGGGCCTTGAGATTTGTTTAATCTGGGGATCATGAGCTTGGTGTCTTTGAGTTTGAACCCAAAAGTTAGTCTCCTTTGTTCAGACCGTCAAGTTCACCATGCTAGAAATAATAATGTACTGAAAAGGTGGGGAAGGCACTGGCAGACAGATCGGTGGATGCATAGGAACCCGCTTTGCGGTACCCTGCTCCGATTTCGCCAGAAAAGCCAAAGTTTGGTAAGGATGTAAAGAACATCTCAGCACCAACAAATCCTGTCAGGCTGATCCCAGAGCCAGAAACACCAGCGCTGTCATCGGTGACCTGTAAAATACCGGCAGAGCCGCCATAATATAGCTGGATGTTTTTATAGCGATCAAAGACTTCACCCATGCGGTAATCCAACGCAAAGACTCGTAGTGCGTTTCCGTTTGACACAGACGAGCCAAAGGCGACCAAGATATTCCCAAACAGTTTTTCATCTAAGAAAAACTTATAACTCAACTGGTCCGAAGTGTAGGACGCCGGGCCAGAGGATGAGTTCAGGGTTGATTTTTTTTGTACATAGCCGATGCCGGTCCGTTGATTCATGTCCACCACGGTGTCTTGGGTAGTGATCATGTTGATTTCAGCGGTGGGCATTTGCAGAACCCCTTGGCCTGTGAGGGATTCGATGGTGATGAAGTCGGGGTTATATTGGGTGATCCGCCCGATGATGACCTCTCCATTTTTGAGGTAAACCGTATTGGCGGCCAACTTTTTCTTGAATTCGATGTACCGTTGCTCTGAGTTGTGATCGAAGTTTACTAAGTAAATCTCAGATTTAAGGATCTCACGTTCTTGCTGATCCCCGATCGCTTGGACGGTGAGGCTCTGGGAAGAATATTTGAGGATCTTCCCAATGACGGTGGTTCCGTTTTTTAAATAGATGGTCTCAGCAAAAAGGGCGCTGGTGGTTAGTAATATCAGCAGCCCTGTGAGTATACTTCTACGGATCATTCGTTCCTTGCAGCTGGCGGTTGTTCCAGGGGTTCTATTGCAGAAAATGCATTTTATAAACCAGAACTGGTTTAAGGACAAAAAAAACCGCTAACGGGAACCGATTTCTTTGGAAATGGTGTGCAGCAAACCGTTCAAAAGCTTGGTGGAGCCTTCGGATACATAAAGACGACAAAGCTCAATAGATTCGTTGAACACCACCTTGGAGTCTGTCTGCGGCATCGCCAGCAATTCGGCAATCGAGATCCTGAGTAATGCGTTTAAGGGCTCTAGCAGTCGAGATTGTTTCCACCCAGAAGGGAGGTTTTTTTCCACCATCTGGTCAATTTCAGATCCCTTATTTGCCGCTGTATCCAGCAGTAAACGAGCAAAATCTTGAAGTTTTTCAGGTAAGTTAGACGAAGTAAACGCTCGGTTTTCAGAGCTGCTGGTTTCGTCTAATTTTTGCCGTTGGTATTGGCAAACTAAGGCAAGGATACGGGCTTGTCGTCTTGAGTCTTGGGTCATGTTTTAGCGTAACGAAAATTTATCAATCAATTCGTCCATCAATCGGACGTAGGTAGCTGCGCCTTCACAACTGAGGTCGTATGTAATCACTGAGCGGCCAAGGGCGCTTGCTTCGGTGATTTGTGCACTTTTAGGGATCACGGTCTTAAACACGGAAGCCCCCAACGCTTTGTTGATTTGCTGAGCCACTTTGCGATGAACCGTGAGGCTCTCATCAAACATGGTGAGCAAAATGCCTGCAATCCGTAATTCTCGGTGAGGCCGCTTTTTTTGCAATTCATTGAACCCGACCAAAAACCGTTTGAGGGATTTGACGGCCAGGGACTCACATTGTAGCGGCAGAATGTTGAGGTCCGCAGCGCTGATAGCGTTTAATGTCAAAGGGCCAGTGGCTGCCGGGGCGTCCAAAATGATAAAGTCATAGGTCAAATCCGCAGCCAAAAGCCGTTTGCGCAGGAAGTCTTCGTCTTCAGCAACATGGCTGACTTTTTTTTCGTCTTCCAAAGTCATCGGGTCAGAAAAAATGAAATGCATGTTTTCTTGGTCGGTGCGCAGGATGAATTTTTGGACTGCAGTGTTAGGGCTTAAAAACAGATCTTTGGTTCCCGCCTTGATTTGGTTCTTCACCCCAAAGGAAAAACGAACCGAGCTCTGGGGGTCCAGATCGATCATTAAGACCTTATATCCACCAAAGGCTAGAGCCGTTGCGAGGTTGACCGCGCTGGTGGTTTTCCCGACCCCACCTTTCTGGGAAACAAATGAAATTGTCGTCGTCATGCCTAGTCCCTATGCAAAAAGAGGATTTGCTACTGGGCAATCCTATCGATATCCTACAGCTTCGTCAAAGAAAGAAACCGAAACTTTACAGGCAAATAATCGGGGCCAATTTTAACGCCTGGGAGGCTCACCATGGGCTTTGATAGGGTCGTAAAAAAGCGGATGTTTGACTCGGGTAAACCTCAGGATTGACATTCTCAACGGTTCGCTGAAAAATAGCGGGTGCTATCTAATTTTTCTAGCCGAACTTAAAACGGAGTATTGATTGATGAATCCCTTGGCTGCTGGTCTGAATCAGCAAATCACACAAGCGTCACCTGTAGCTTATGAGTTATTGAGCGAGCTTGGAAAGCAGATGTATTTCCCGAAAGGTATTTTATACCAATCTGCTCAAGCGAAGGAAAAAGCCCATCGGTTCAATGCCACCATTGGCACTGCAACCGAAAATGGCGGCCCGATGCACCTGAAAACGGCTCAGAAATATTATAACTTGGACCCTAAGGATATTTATCCTTACGCCCCGCCTGCAGGCCGTCCTAAACTAAGGGCCGCATGGGCCGCAAAAATCAAAACCCAAAACCCTAGCTTAGGGGATCAGGAAATCAGTCTGCCGGTGGTGACTAGTGCCATTACCCATGGACTCACTCTTGCGGGCCAATTGTTTTTGGACCCAGGTGATGTTGTGATTGCGCCCAACAAGCTTTGGGGTAACTACCGGTTGACCTTTGAAACGATGCTGCAGGCGAAGATTTCGACCTTTGAAATGTTCACCGAAGCAGGAGCCTGGAATCAAGCAGCTTTTGAAGCGTTGGTTGAGTCACAAGCGGCGAAAACGGGCAAAATCGTTGTTTTGCTGAACTTCCCGAACAACCCAACGGGCTACACGCCAACCAAAGCGGAAGCAGACCAGATTGTGGAGCTGTTGATCAAACAAGCCGCTCAAGGAACCAAGGTATTGGTGATCACCGACGACAGCTATTTTGGGTTGTTTTTTGCGGATTCAATCAAAGAATCGTTGTTTGCTCGATTGGCTGGGGCACATGAGAACTTATTGGCTGTAAAGCTTGATGGAGCTACCAAAGAATATTACGCTTGGGGGTTGAGGACCGGTTTTATTACCTTTGGTCACCCCGCCGGAGCGCCACTGTTTACTCCTTTGGAAGAGAAAATCAAAGGGTTGATCCGTGGTGGAATCAGCAACTGCACCCATGCCTCCCAAACGGTGGTTGAAGCGGTGTTGTTAGATGCTGAGTTAGCCGCCGACTGGGAGCGAACCTTCCATTTGATGGCTGGTCGGGCCTTGAAAGTAGCCGAAGTTCTGGATCGACCTGATTTCGCCGAAGTGATGCATTATTACCCCTTTAACTCAGGGTACTTTATGTGTCTGAAGTTGGACGGTGTGGACGCTGAAAAACTGAGACTCCACCTGTTGGACCAATACGGCGTAGGCACCATCGCCATCAACAGCACTGACCTTCGGGTTGCCTTCAGCTGCATTGATGTCGGTGATATCGAAGAGCTGTTTGGTCTGATTCGCAAAGGAATCTTAGACCTCAGCAGCTAACTAGGTAAGGCAATTTTACCGAGGCAGACCGGTCGGCACGCACCGGTCACCTCGGGCAGGTTTGTGCGGTGGTTGTTCAACCGTTCATGGGCGAACAGCGCAAAGGCCGCCGCTTCCTTGGAGTCCAGGTCAAACGCTGGATTTGGGGGTAAGTCCTCTAAAACAATGGGTTTGATCGCCTGCTTGATCCGGGCAACCAAGTCGGGGTTCAACGCTCCACCACCGGTGAGATAGACCTTATCCACTTCGGGTAAATGCTGTTGATAAGATAAGCGTAAACTTTGGGCGACCAGTTCGCACAGGGTTGCCATCAAGTCCTCCGGCTTCCGCATCGGGAATTTCTCCAATAGCTCAGACACAAACTGAAACCCAAAATCCTCACGTCCTGTTGACTTCGGTGGTTTTTCTCCAAAGTAGTCGTGCTGGAGTAGGGTTTCTAAGAGGTCCGATTGGACAACTCCTGAAGCGGAAATTTTCCCGTCATGGTCATATTCCTGTTCTCCCTTGGTGATCTGGTGGGCCAATTCATTGAGGATGCCGTTGGCCGGGCCGGTATCAAAGGCGATCAATGGTTGGTTGGAATCTTTGGGTAAATAGGTAAGGTTCCCAATCCCACCGAGGTTTTGTAGCACCAAACTTTCTGTGGTAGACCGGTAAAAAAGACGATCTAGGTAAGGCACCAAGGGGGCTCCATGGCCTCCGGCTGCGATGTCAGCGCTGCGGAAGTCATACACCACAGGCACGTTGAGTTGCTGGGCCAAAAAGCTGGGATCTCCAATTTGCAGGCTTGAATGTCCAGGGATATGATACACCGTCTGGCCATGCATCCCCACTAAGTCCACTTGTCCAAGTGACCCCAGTTGGTCTAAAAAGAGAGCTGACTCATTGGCATAAAACTGACCTAACTCTACGTTGAGTGCGCAGATCAACGAGGTGTCCCCTGCAAAGGCGGCCCGGATCTTTGTCCGTAGCTCCGTTGGATAGGGGGTGCAACCAAAAGCCAGTTGCTTCATTTGAACGTCGGCCCCAGAGCCTTCGATTTGGTACAGGCCCATGTCTAAGCCGTCTAGAGACGTGCCAGACATCAGCCCCAATACATTACGTGGCCCGGCGTTTCCGGGGAAGGAAATCAAGCCCATGGCGGAGCGATGAGACATAAACTACCGTTGATTTTAGGGTTTGATGGTAAAACATTAGACCGAGAAACGATCAAACATTTGGACGAAATCAACCCCGTGGGTTTGATCCTGTTCAAACGAAATTTAGGGACCGCCGAAGAAATCCACCAGTTGATTCGTGAAATCAAAGATTTATTGGGGGATGTGATTCTTTCCATCGATCATGAAGGCGGATTGGTCAACCGGTTTGGGCCACAGTTTGCGGTGCCACCGGCAGCCTACAGCTTGCAGTTTACCGCTGGATCTACCCAAAAGCAAGGGGCTCAACTTTTGGCCGCCTTGCCTGCCCATTTTGGGTTTAACCTGAATTTTGCCCCGGTGGTGGATTTACACCACCAAGGCGGCTCCATTGGCTCTCGGGCGTTTTGCGAGTCCCCGCAAAGGGTGAAAGCTTGGGGGGAACTATCGGTGGCAGCTCATGAAGCGGTTGGGGTCGGGGCCTGTTTGAAACATTTTCCTGGCCATGGACGGGTTTCGCTGGATTCCCACCAGAGCGAGGTGACCTTAGACAGTTCTTTAGAGGAATTATTGGGCCTAGACTTAGTGCCTTACATAGACTCAGCCGCACCGGTGGTGATGGCTTCTCATGTGTTGTACCCGGAGTTGGACCCTCAGCTTCCGGCGAGTTTGTCCAAGAGGATCTTAAAGGATCTATTGAAAGGCCAACTTGGTTATCCCGGTTTGGTGGTGACCGATTGTTTAGAAATGAACGCTTTGGACAAGTACAGCCCAACACAGATGGTTGATTTGGGGATTGAGGCGGAGCTAGACCTGTGGGTGAGTAGCTTCAGCTTGAAAAAATCTCGTGCTTTCCAGCGTGAGTTAGCCGCAAGGTTGAGGGAAAAATTACCAGGGACGGGAAACCCAAAAATTGGGTCTTTCCTGAAAACCTACCAGCCCAAAAAAACAGCTTTACCTGCTTTGGAGCAGGCGATCAGGCTGAGGTCCGAGGTGATCCAAAAACAAGGTGAACTCTCTGGCGGGCCGTTGGCTTTGGTACGTTTGGGCGGGTCGACAAACCTGAAGGTGAACCAAGGGGAATCTTCGGACTCTTTTTGTGACGCAATGGTGAAATTTTGCCCCGATATCACAGAGGTAACGGCTATCCCCTGGGAAGATATCGAACTAATTTCTGAAAAGTTCGTGCAATGGCGCAACGAAGGTCGGTTGGTCCTGGTTGCTTGTGACCACGAAAAACTATCAATAAATCGGTCGGCTGTCCTAGAAAAGCTAGCCAAAGGCGCCAAATTATTGCATCTTAACCTTGGAGATAATGTTGATCTAATGGAGCCCCAAGGCCCAAAATGGCAATGTTTTGGCTCAGATTGCTTGACAGCTCAAGCGATATGTAGCCAGTTAAACCTAAGATTGAACCAGTCATTGGCTGGAACGTGAATAAGCTTAGCAGCTTTTTGACCCTTACCTGGAGCGAATGAGATGGCAGGAATGAAGATGGGCTTAGAGATGAAGATGAGCCAGCAGCTCATCATGACACCTCAGCTTCAACAAGCCATTAAGCTCTTGCAGTTAAGCCGGGTCGAGTTGCAAGAATTGATCGACCAAGCGTTGATCGAAAACCCGACGTTGGAAGTGGACGAAGAAGACAAAGATCGGGACACCAGCAAAGACGATGAAAAAGAGAATGACAAGGACGCCGAGGACTCAGGCAATTTGGTGGACGACCAAAACCAACTGAGTTACGACGAAGAATGGCAGAACTATGTGGAATCTGGCGCTGGAGTGATCCAAGAAGTCCGCCACCATGAGCCAGACGAAGATTCCAACCCGCTCGAAGCGACCATCAGCCGAACAGACACCCTGGTGGACCATCTCTTGTGGCAGTTAGATATTGGCCAATGGGAAGAAGTGGAACATGAGATTGCGGAAGTGTTGATCGGCAACATTGACGATGACGGCTACCTTTCCTCAAGCCTGCGAGAACTTCTCGCCACCTCACCCGAGTTGCCCCGATTTGTGAATCAGGCGATTGAAGGCCGGTTGATCGAGCCGGTCCCTTTCGATGAAAACCACCTGTTTGATACCCACCACGACCTGAAACAAAAGAAAGAGCCGGTCAAAGGCAAACGCAAAAAGCTTGCCCCCTTCGAAATGACCGAGGACGAAGATGTTGAAGTCGACGGGCTGGGTGAAATCACCGACGAGCAATGTGCGGTGGCGGAACGAGTGCTGAGTCGGATTCACCGGTTTGATCCACCGGGTGTTGGCTCCCGTGATTTGAAGGAATGTCTGTTGTTGCAATTGCGGGCTTTAGGTCTACAGGATTCATTGACCTACCGGATCATCGAATTCCACATGTCTTTGTTGGAACAAAAAGACCTCAAACGGATTGCTCGCCTACAAAAAGCAGAAATTGAAGAGGTGATTGAGTCTTATCAGCTGATCACAGAATTAGAGCCAAAACCGGGCCGTCCTTATGGGAAGGAAGTGACTCAGTATGTGGTGCCTGACGTTTTTATCTATAAAAGAGGGGTTGAGTATGTGGTTTCGATGAACCATGACAGCCTGCCACGGCTTCGGATCAACCCCTATTACCAGCACATGATCGAGCCCAAAAAGCCAAAAGAAGCTGAAGAAAAGGGTGATAAGAAAGTAGTTGAACCGAAAAAAGAGACCGTAGCTGGTGAAGAACAAGACATGACAAACTTGTATCTCCAAGAAAAGATCAAAGCGGGGGACTGGTTGATGAAGTCCATCGAACAACGTCAAAAGACGATCTTTCGGGTTGCTAAGTCGATTTTGAAATATCAATATGAGTTTTTTGAAAAAGGGATTGATTATCTCAGGCCATTGGTTTTAAAAGATGTTGCCGAGGATATTGAGGTTCATGAATCAACGGTTAGCCGGATCACGACCAACAAATATGTGTACACCCCCCAGGGGATTTTTGAGCTGAAGTACTTCTTCACCAGTGGGATTGACCAAGGGGATGGGGATGTCATCAGCTCTAAGAAAATCAAAGATTACATCAAGAAATTGATCGAAGGCGAAGATAAAAAGAAACCGTTGACTGACTTGCATATCAAGAACATCCTAAAAGACAACGAAGAAATTAAAGTAGCTCGTCGGACGGTGGCAAAATACCGTGAGGCGATGAATATTTTGCCTTCCAACAAACGTAAACAGCTATTTTAGCTTATCCCCAACGCACTATGGCAAAGACTTTTGACGATTTATTAGACTACTGCTACCAATCGGGGTTGGAAGTCACGAAAACGAATAAGGAAGATGGCATGATCATCGTTGCTGCAGAGCAACGGGGCATCAGCAACATGATGATTGATTGCGAAGAAAAGTTAGTGCTGATGGAACAACCTTTATACAAGGTGACCAACCCTAGCTTAGCGCATTTCAAAAAACTGTTGATGCTCAACCGATCTTTGGTCCACGGCGCCTTTGTGCTGGACTCTTCAGGGCAGTGGGTGATATTTCGAGACACCTTAGAGTTAGAAAACCTTGATTACAACGAGTTCGAAGGCAGCATCAACGCACTGGGCTTAGGACTAGCGGAGTTTTCTCAAGAATTGTTAGACTTGAATCAAAAAGGATAACCAATGGCAGGTTTTTTTCAGCGACTTTTTCAGATTGGCGGAGCCGAGGCAAACGCCGCTTTAGACCGGTTTGAAGATCCAGTTAAGATGACCAAAAAAGGGATCGCAGATCTGGAAAAAGCATACGCTCAGACAATCACAGATTTTGCAGGGATGAAGGCGAACGTGAATCGCCAGCGGGCAGATTTGGAAAAAGCCCAAACAGAGATGAAAGATTGGCAGCAACGGGCAATGTCCTTGCTTTCCAAGGCCAAAGCCGGCGATTTGGACCCGGCACAGGCAGAAACTTTGGCTAGAAAAGCACTGCAAAATAAGGCTGAATCGGAAAAAAGGGCAGGGGCCTTACAAGGGATCGTCAACCAAATGACCCCTGAAGTGACCCGGCAACAGGCAAACATCGATAAGCTTAAGACTCAGATTGACCTTTACAAAAATGAGCTAAAAACATTAGAGGCACGTAGTAGTGCGGCAAAAGCATCCACCAAGTTGGACAAACAACTGTCCGGCGCAGACCCAAACGGCACCATCAATATGTTGGAGCGGATGAGGGACAAGGTTGAGGACCAAGAAGCCCTTTCGCAAGCCTATGCCGAACTGGCGGAACAACCTCAATCTTTAGAAGACGAAATCAACCGGGCACTTGAGAGCCCATCCAGCTCAAAGCCTTTGCTTGAGGCTGGTGCACCGTCTGTCAAAGAAGACGATGAACTGGCTGCATTGAAGGCCCAAATGGGTATGAACTAACCAAAACCGACAGAGACTTTGGAGAACCGATGAAGATGAAAAAATCCCAACTGATTGAACAACTGGTCCAGGAAATGGAAGGCTTTTCCACCGAAGGTAGTTCAAAGCAAAAAACAGAAATCGCTCGAGAAACAGTCAACCTGTTTTTCTCTTCGATCAAAGACGCTGTTGCGAATGGTGACCGAGTCGAAATTCGTGGTTTTGGTAGCTTTGCCACCAAAGAATACGGTGAATATGTAGGCCGGAACCCAAAGACCGGGGAAAAAGTAAAAGTTGCTCCCAAAAAACTGCCTGTCTTCCGACCTGGCCGAGAGCTTCGAGACATGGTCAACTCTACCCCAGAGAGCTAGATCGACGATGTGGGTCCTGCGCAACAGGCCCACTCATTTGATTTCCTTTTGCCCTCCAAACAAAAAAGCCCCCCTTTTTGACAGCTCTGCCTGTATCCATGCCATAGCTTCGATTCTGCATTGATCTAGTTGAAGCCTGTGCTGTTGAGCTCATTTTTTTATTATCTAAAGAAGAGCCAATCCGAGGGACTTTTGGTCTTTAGCGATCCGGCAGCATAGAACTCCATCAATCATTTTGTTTTATACTCTTTGCAGCCGTTGGGTATCATTTTGATCTGAGCCCATGAAACCGCTTGTTTTGTGTCCATGTAGCAGAAAGTTAACTTTTACTTTGTGGGTTGGCATGATGGGAACCCCATTAAAAGCTATAATAAAAAAATATTTTCTGCTTTATCCGGTGATTTTATCCAATTAAAAACAGATGATCGCCTCAATTTCCCCCTCAAGCTAGATTGTCCCTGAAGTATTGCTGAGTCTTTATCCAACGGATCATAGACCACCTCTAGGGGATTGTTTCTGTCGAACCAACCCTATGGTGTTGATAGAAAAGTTACGTACTTAACTCAAGTATTTCACCTAATTGTTTTCCTGTATTGATGTTGTTAGTTAATAAACATTAACAATATTTCATTTTGTTTGTTCGGCAATTGGCCGGCTGTAAATTATTTCAGTGCAAGGGATTACCGGGTCAATGATACGAGTCTGGGCTTTACTCAGGTCTGTAGGGTTTTTGATTTCGAGGCCTTTGAACTGTTGTCTGTTTTAACGCTTTCCCCGAAATGATATGCTACTCAAGAATAAAGTTTCAAAGTTGATCGTTTGTGTTCTAGCAACATCGACAATCGCTTCCTCCGCCTTCGGTGCAGAAAATATTGATTGGGGTTTTTACAGTACCATTGAAGCCCTGGCCACCAAATCAGCTGGGGAATTTACCACCAACTTTGACCCCCATCAATTGGCTATATTTTTCTCGGTTAATGACGAAGAAAGTAAATGTAGTTTTCACTTTGAAAACGAGTGGGAGCACGGTTATCAGACAAATGCCTCTAAGATTAAGTCTTCCGATGGAGGAAAAATGGTTTTGGAAAAAGCAAATGTCGGTTGCGACTTCGGTGGGGTGAAGGTCACTGCAGGGGTATTCCAGCTACCTATGACTGAATGGGACCGAGGTGCTTATGTTCCCTACCGAACCACTCAGTTACGGCCTGGTTTCACCCGAAAAACAGCCCCTTTTATCCAGGCGGGCTATATGGCTGAGACTCGCTTGAGTATCTTCAACCTCGCAACCTTTTATACAAATGGCGGAGATTCAGGGGTCATTGATGCCAACAAAGAAAAAGCCGCTGGTGGACTGTTGGAACTGGCTCCTTTTGAATGGCTCCGCTTTGGCGGTACCGCCTACTTAGAGGGGCAAGACTTGGGGGGCTACAAAAAGGCGACGACCAATGGACACCTCGTCCTGGGGAATTCTAATGAAGGGGATGAGACCTTTGCTGTATTGCAGTTAGAAAGCAGCATCGCCACCCGAACGGCCTTGCCAGTCAACTCAGTAGGTGACTCAGCGAGCTCACTTAGCGACCACGTTCAATCTGGCTACTACGCCCAATTACTGTTTCCTATCGGTGACTGGAAAGCGGGAGCGAGACAGGACTATTACGACCCAAACTCCGAGAGTACAGGTGACGCAAAAACAACGTCATCGGCCTTTGTAAACCTCAATTGGGGTGGAGAGAGTTTAGACCATAATTTTAAGCTTGAGCTTCATAGTGTTGGGACTGATGGCTCAACAGAGAAGGATTCGATCATCGATTTCACCTGGGCCGTTGTCTATCAAAATTAACCGGAGTTTAACATGAAAATTCTAACCATTCTATTCGCACTGATCATCATATCAGGTACAGCCTGGGCTGGCGAGTTTATCGTCATTGTGAACTCAGGGGTCGGTGCAACCCTGAGTACTGCCGATGTTTCTAATCATTATCTAAATAAAGACGACAGTTTGAGAGCCTTTGATTTAAAAGGGAAATCTTCAGCTCGGACGAGCTTTTTGAACGATGTGGTTGGGAAAAAACCAAAGAACTACAAACGTTTCTGGGCAAACTTGAGAGGCAAGGGGGACGGCAGAAACTACCCCAAACGAAAAAGTGGCACAGATTTGTTGGCCGCTGTTGCAGAAACCCCAAATTCCATCGGGTTTTTACCCTCAAATATGAAAGGGGATGCGCAAAGCAATGGGTCAGTGAAAATTCTAAAGATAAAGTAGAATCACCATTCGAAAAGGGAGCACAGATGATCAATTCAATTGCCAAGAAAGTCGCACTTGCCTTTGCCCCAATTTTCCTAGCTATGATCTTAGGTGGGTTGTTGATCACAAAGGATTTTTTGGCGATTTCAACCTCTTTAGATCAACAGAGACAAAAGTCTGCTTTATTGGCTCTTGCGAATCAAATGAGTGTCTTAGCTCTGAGTCAGGAGAAACTATTGCTATCGGGGATCGCAGGAGAAAAGAGCATTGATTTTACGACAACTGGGCAAAAGTTTGAGGAAGTAACAAAAAAAATTGAAAGTTTTGATCTCTCCGAGAAAGAGGCCGAATTTATCAAAAAGATCCATGTTGGCAAATCTCAAGTCCAAGAGGACTCTGGGATGGTGCTGATGTCTATCGAGGACGAGGAGGATTACAAGGATGACTTGGTGCAGCTTCAGCAAAGTACAATCCCAAAGTTTTCGAAGTTGGTGACTGATTTTGTGGATTTACAAAACGACCAAGTGAATGAACAACTTCAAATTGCCGAAGAAGAGGTCGCTGAGGTGCAAGCCATCTTTGTTGTCGTTTCTTTGGTGGTGGTGCTGTGCATAGCTGGTTCCATAGTGCTTTTGCTGTTTTTTGTGGTTCGACCGATCAGGAAAGCGAGCGAATTTATCGCAAAAGTGGCCGATGACCGAGACTTATCGGTGCGGTTGGGGAAGTTAGGTCGAGATGAAATTGGTCATATGGGGCGATCTGTCAATGATATGATTCAAACCTTCACCACAGCCATTTCCAAGATTCTGCATGAGTCCGACAAAACGTCCGTCGCATCCAACAGGCTTGTGCTCATGGCACAAGAGATGTTGGTTGCCGCCGATGATGCCAATGAGGGGGTTGACCAAACTTCGTTCTCTGCGAGTGAGATCCATGAACTGATAGATCAAGACCTGATGCCTGTATCTGATGAAATTTCCGAATACGCAATGGAAATTCAGTCGTTGACCCGATCTGCCCACGAAGAAGCGTCTTATAAAAGTAAAGATGCCATTCGTGAGGCTAGGTCTGCAATGGATGTCATAGAAAAAGGCGGACAGAGTATGGCTGGGATATTGGCTCAGATTGCTGACATCGCCTCACAAACCAATCTACTTTCGCTGAATGCAGCCATTGAAGCCGCCAAGGCTGGTGACTCTGGGAAGGGGTTTGCGGTGGTTGCCGAAGAAGTGCGAACCTTGGCAGATCGGTCCAATGGTGCAAACAGCGAAATCAGAAATCACCTCGAAAATAATGATCTTGCGGTGAAAAGCGGCCTGTTGAAGATGAAACAGTTAGAAGACTTGATTGAAAATATCCTGAAGGAATATTTAACCACAACCAACATGGTGCAGGAAATCGCGGAGATTAAAATCCCTCGGCAAGATGGCATCCACTCAAAAATATCGGACTCCGCACAGGTGATCGCTGGTCACGCCGAAACCAACACCGCAACCATCGCACAATTGACCGACATCATACGTGAAATGGAAAAAACCACCCACCAGCAAAACAACTCTGCCCAGGAACTCAAAGATGCAGTCGGTGTTTTTACAGTTGTGAGCTCTTCACAGGTTTTTGTGAGTTAGAGGTGGATCAATCAATCTTGTTGTTCAATTCGATTTTGAAGTGTCTAGGCGCTCAAAGCGTAGCGGTTGTTTTGGGGCCGGTGCCATCCACCAGCCTCTGATGCTTCATACACCGATATCGGTAGCCCCCCCCAAGTCAACTCAAGGCTTTCTTTTCTATACCAAAACTGGCTTTTAGATAAACAAGTTAGGCCCCGAAAAGCCAAAACTTACGTTAACCACAGAGCACACATAGTGTTTGAACTGTAACACCTAAGGCGGCAAATTTGATGATATGTTTCCGCTAGAAACAGGTTGGATTTTCTTTCGGTGAAGTCTGGTGACCCCATCACTCCCTGGTGATACATCCATTGATTTTTATAAGAGGTTTTTAATCGCCTTGGTCGTCGGCAGAGGGGTTGGAAAATTCTTCCCATAGTTGAGGTAGTCGGCTATTCTCAACGCTGCTGTCAGGTCGACCACGACGCAAGTGGGCGCTTTTGATGTGGACCCAATCGGTTCCGCTTCAGCGTCAGAATGCGGTGCTTTGACGTCCTGAGTTCCTCATAAATTTCCTGGGAGTCACAGAAAGAGTCCCGCTCTTGATTTGAACGAAAACTGATATGTTTGCAAATTTACGGCTGACCACTGCCAGAACGATCATCGGGGCCGTACTGCTGCTGTTAGCGGCCCTGTTTGCAGGAACCTCGGCCTATCTATCCAGTGAAATCCGGTCGATCGAACGGACCTGGACTTTGTTCCAGTATGACCGTTCGGAAAAAGCCCGGTTGGAGAGCTATTTGCGTGGTTCTTTGGGTTACGGGGGGATGATCCATGAGTTTAAAAATTATCTGCTTCGCCATGAAGACTTCCGCAAAAATGCAGTTGACGCCCACATCGGTGCCGCTAAGACAATCATCAAACAGTACCGGGCGTTGGGTGTAAATACCGCCGAAGAGATTGCGATTGAGGATATTTCTAAGACTCTTTTAGCCTACCAGAACGCATTGTTGAAGATTGACCATTTGATCGCTGCGGGGAAAGACATCCAAGAAATTGATCAGTTGGTTAAGATCAATGACCAATCAGGTCTGAGGGGTCTGAATACCCTCCGACACGAGTTTTTATCCGTAGAGACAGACGATGCTGAGCATCATAAAAGTCGTTTTATCAGCGAAATCAGGGCCTCTATCGGCTATGGTGGGATGATTCACGATTTTAAAAACTATATTTTACGAAATGATTCAAAATACTATGAGGCTTGCTTACTAGGCCTCTCAGCGGCAGGGAAAGCTATAGCAGCTTATAGACAAGGTGATCAGCTGTCTGCTGGCGAGCGAATTGCCCTCGAGGACATAGAGGAAACCCTTAAAAAATACAAAACAAAATTAATATTGGCAAAAAAAATGATCTCCGCAAGTAAAACAATCTCGGAAATTGATCAAGCAGTGAAGATCGATGATCAACCTGCATTGCGGGGCCTGAAAGTATTGAATCGGGAGGTTGCCTTTCATGTGGAAAAGCTCTCTGTTGCGGTGACTCAGACGATTTTGACCGTTAAAGAAGCCCTGGTTTGGACCACTTGGGTGTTCATCGGAACCCTCCTGGCGATCGTGTGTTTTCTCTTTTGGCTATTCCAGCAGCATGTAGTGCTACCCATATTTCAGATCACCGAGATGATGAGTCAATTAGAGGGGCATCACTTTGATTTATCAACAGATCGAGCTCAGCAGAGCAATGAAATCGGGGAAATGTCCCGATCTGTTTTGGTGTTTCGTGACGCCATGAAAGATCAGATTGAATCTGAATCAGAGCTGGCAAACGCAAACCAGGAATTATCGGAAAGTTTAGCGGATATCCAAAAACTACGTATCCGAGCTGAGGAACAAACCAGTAAAGCCCTGTCTCTGGCAGAGGGGATGGAGGGTGCGAGGCAAACAGCGGAGGCGGCTAGAAAACAAGCGGAGGCCGACGAAAAACTCATTCAATCTGTGTTGGGGGCGGTGACCGATGGCGTAATCACGGTCGATGTATCTGGCTATATCGAGACCTTTAACCCTGGCGCAGAGGGAATGTTTGGTTATTATGCCCACGAAGCAAAAGGGAAACATTTTTCATTGTTGATCCCGGAGGAACAAAAAGACGGCTCAGGAGGGTACTTCCAGCATTTCAACAGCGATCAAGCGAGCCGGGAGCCAACCGTTCTGCTTCAGCTGCAAGCTAAACGGCGTAGCGGAGAATTTTTTCCTGTTGAACTGACTTTAAATCGTTTTGCGCTGAGCAATGACATCAAAATCACTGGGGTCGTCCGGGATATCACGGAGCGCCTGCAATGGGAGAATGAAATCAAACGTTTGGCCCTGACTGATCCCTTGACTGGGCTGGCTAACCGAAATCAGTTCCAATCAAAAATCAAAGAAGCTTTGGAACTATCGGAGCGCTTGAGCTATCATGTTGCGCTGTTGATGATTGACCTGGACAAATTTAAACCAGTGAATGATACCTATGGCCACCCCGCAGGAGATGAACTGTTGGTTAAAGTGTCTGAGCGACTGCGGAACTTGAGCCGAGAGGTGGACACCGTAGCCCGCCTTGGGGGGGATGAGTTTGCGGTCTTGCTCAATGGGGTGAATACGATTGATGACGTTGCCATCCCGGCGGAGCGGATCATTGCCGAGTTGTCTAAACCCTTCGATATTGAGGGGCATCAAATTCAGATTGGGGCCAGTATTGGTGTCAGTTGCAATATAGATAAACAAAATATTGAGTCTTTGACCAAAGAAGCAGATGAAGCACTTTATGAAGCAAAAGAGGGGGGTCGAAACACCTTTCGGCTGCATTCCCGGGTGATTGACCTACCAAACTCTTCTGGGGATTCTAGCCTTTAAAGAGGTTGGGTTTTTGTCTGTTCGGAGCCCTTATCCTTGAATATGGGGTGCAATGTTTGGGTCGGGGCAGTGGTCAGTTTTTGCTCATGTTTTACTTGCTGAAACAATTTAATTTTAGGGTTTTTGAATACCTTTTTTTCCGGCAAGCACAGCCTAGCCATACTGAAACCCTGTTTAAACCAATTCTCCATCAAGGTAAAGTCAACCATCCCAAAAGGGCTGTGAATCTTTTTCATGATACGACTCTTATATTTTCCCTGATACCCCCTTGGGGAACTCATTTTTGAACAATTTAAAGCTCAGTCAAACCTCAAAGATTGTGACCCCTTACCAAGTGGGTCCGCTGTATGGGTAGCCCAGGATCGCTTAGATCTTAGGTCGAAATTTGTGGGTCGTGTCTTGCAAAATTTTAAAGTCGATTGGCTTGGTTATATAAGCGTCCATCCCCGCTTGAAAACATTTATCCCTATCTTGCCTGCTGGCCATGGCGGTCAATGCAATGATGGGGGTTTGTCGGTTGAGGCTGTCTTTATGGGTTCGAATGGATTCAGTCGCTTCATAGCCGTTTTTTTTGGGCATCAAAAGATCCATGAATATCATTTGATACGCACTGGATTGGGCCATCAACAGGGCCTGCTCACCATCGTTGGCCAGATCGCATTGGATGTTTAAGGTAGACAATAGCTTGGTGATTACTTTTTGGTTGGTTGGATCATCTTCGACCAACAGGGCGGCAAGGGGAACTTCGCTTATTTCAGCTACTCTCTTGGGTTCAAAAGCCTTTTTGATGGGGGTATTCTGTGTGTCACGGCCAAACCAAAGCTTTAAATGAAAGCAGCTGCCTTTGTTATCGTGGCTTTCAACAGCAATTGAGCCACCCATCAGTTCGGTCAATTGCTTGACAATAGCCAAACCAAGGCCTGTTCCGCCATATCGTCGGCTGTTGGTTTCATCGGCTTGGCGGAAGGGTTCAAAGATGGTTTCTTGCAGGTCTTTGGCAATCCCAATGCCTGTGTCTTGTACCTTAAACTGAACGAACTGTTGCTCAGCGGTTTCCTCAATCAACTGGACGGTAATCACAACTTCACCTGAAGGGGTGAACTTGATCCCATTCCCGACTAAATTCACCAAACATCGCCGCAATAACTCGACATCTCCGATCAGCATTGTACAAATATCGGGCTGGATTTTGTGTTCTAAACGAATTCCCTTGAGGGCCGCAGAACCAGTAAAGAGTTCTGTGGTTTCTGAAATGACTTGGTAGATATCGAAGGGGTGATTGGAGCATTCTTGTCGCCTTGCTTCAACTTTCGCAAGGTCCAAAATATCGTTGAGGATATTGGTTAGGTTCCTTCCTGACTTGATGATGATTTCGCAGTCAGATTTTTGTTCGTCGGTCATCTCAGACAGCAGAAGCAGCTGTGCCATGCCTAGGATACCGTTCATAGGCGTCCGTAATTCATGACTCATCATGCTGAGAAACCGGCTTTTTGCGATGCTTGCCGCCTCAGCAGATTCTTTTGCAAGTGCAAGTTCCTGTTCCCTACGTTTTCCCGTTGAGATATCGGTGATCGCCCCGACATAACCTTGGACAGGCTGTCCTGGTTGTTGGATTTTCATCGATTGCCCAAGCACCCAGGTGACTTCACCGTCTCCACGGAGGATACGGTATTCAGCCAGAAAGGGGTGCTGTTGTTGGGTCGACTTGTCCCAACTGGAAAAAACATAACCTAAGTCGTCAGGGTGAATGGTATGGACCCAGCCTGTACCCAGGGCTTCATCTTTGGATATGCCATTGATATCAGACCATTTTTGATTTACAAAGGTGCAATTGCTATCGAGATCAACTTGAAAAATACCCACAGGAGAAAGGGTTGCTAAGGTGCGAAAACGAGCTTCGCTCGCCGCTAATTCAACCGTTCTGCGCTCTACAATCTGTTCAAGCCTGGAGTTGATCTCTGCCAGCTCAGTCTCTTTATGATCTAAATCACGAAAAAGTACAGCAAAGGGGTCTTGGATGCCTGTCTGGATGATTGCTTTATAAACCAAATAGAAAGACAGCACTTTTAAAGTGTGACCGATCCAGTTTGAGATACCATATGGGCTGATATAAAAGGTAAAGGACAGTTCTGAGGCGATCGTTAGCCCAATGGATGAAAACAATAATTTCAGTATATTGGGATGGAAGTTGTCTCGTATGCGGTACAAAAAGAAGGCCGAGGCTGCAAGGGTGAACGAAATAAAGTATTCACTGGTCTTCTTGAAGGTGGTGAGGCCCTGTCCTTCGACGAAACATTGTGGGAAAATATCAAAGATGAAAATACTGGCGAGCACAGCGGCTGTGATGAAAAAATAGACCATCATCACTTTCTCTGCCGGCAGCCTCTTTTTTATCAAGATCAATGCCCCAAGTAAACTCAGGCTTTCTAGAAAGCGACCTATAATCCAAAGCTGTGCAGACATGTTTGTGTCGCCGCCGTCATGGAAAATTGGCATGCCTTTGTAGGCCATCACATGGGCCAAATCAACCAGTCCGATCCAGAGATAGGCCACACCAATGATGGTGAAATATCCGTTGGAGAAATACCGCCGTGAATTCCAACTGATCGCAAAAATGCTTCCACTCACTAAGATAGAAAACAGTTCAGCGGTTTCATGAAACAACAAATAGTTAACATTCGCTACATAAAGGCTTCCCGATACAACAACACCCCAGAACAACGTTTCCTGTAAGGTGAAGATGGGCTTTGTAGGGGAATCTAAATTTCGGGATTTCATATTCGTTTATGGGTTAGAACCACTATATTTAGAATGACCTCAGACTTTTTGATCCCTTTGCCTGCCATTGTTTCATATTAACCATGGAATCAGTATCGAAAAATTTGATCTAGAATTTATTTGATCCCTGACCCATTGAATGTAGCGCAAAATTCACTTGGCGACAGCAGGGTAGAGTCAAATTGAGGCTGCTAAAGTGCTGTGGCTGGGGTTCAAAAGCCGTAAGGGCTTTGCTGGTTCATCGAAGTTGATGGGGGCGTATGGGGAGAAAGGCGGCATGGACAATTTTCTGGCTGGATTCATGGGGTAGCTATCAAAGCTGCCCCGGTTATCTACGGGAAAAGGGCTCCAACGTCTCATCAAGAGTGACTAGCGGTTGAGTAGCCGAAGCTTACATGCCCAGTGAGGCAAGCAAGTCGTCTACATCAGACTGTTTTCCGTCAGACATTTTCCCTGGTTTGAGCCGGTCGTCAGCCTGTTCCTCAGAAAATAAGTCATTCAGGCTGCTGATGGATAAAAGAAATTTTTGGTCCGTGATCTGCTCTGAACCAAAGATGTCAAAAGATTGGCTGATCAGATCTGACAAAGTTGCTTTGAGTTTGCCTTGGTCCGCCTCACTCAACTGGGGTAGAGTTTCAATCAGCTTACTTTCCATTGATTCCAGCAAGTCCATCTGCTTTTCTTTCAGTTCCTGATACGTATCCTTGACATGGTTCAGCTCGTCCGTACAAGAAGAGACCACAACTTTGATTTGTTTTTGTTTTCGCCGTAATTCTTCTTGGGCTTTAAACGAAACCAGTCTTTCCTCGAACTGCTCCAACAGGCTTGATACAATCGTGATCGCCAGTTTTTCTTCATGCTGGGCCTTGGGGGTGTTGCGCACCAAGATGGCCACTTGACCAGACTTTGAAGGGATAGCGGTGTAGCTGCCTTTACGCAGGATTTCCCCGTCTTGCATCGCTTTTTCTAAGATCAAGGTGTCCAGTTTACTGGAGATGCCTCGATCCGAGAGGTTTATTTCTTCACCACTCGCTAGACGGGTGCTGCACCTTAGCCTTTTAAATTCGTCTGGTTCACCTTCGGATTTTGCGCTTTCGAATTCGAATAAATGGATGGAATCGATCAACAACTGGGTCAGCGCCTCATAGGACTCGACTTGGAGGCTGGCGTTGAAAAAATCGTTGATTGCTTCAAGGGTCACCATATCAAGCTGCAATTTTTGCTTTTCTCGATCAATCAACCCGAAGGCATAATCCCGAACCCCTTCCACGTTGCTTTCAGCCGCCTGTTCTTTAGCCATATTTCGGTCGTATACCTCAAAGGCTTTACGGATCATTGAGCCTAAAACCAACTCGGAGTATGGCTTGGTCAAAAACTGAAACGCCCCAGAGTCAAGCCCATCAACTTTATCAAGCTCCTGAGATTTAGCGGTCTGCATGATCACCGGGATATCCTGGAGTTTCTCGTTTGCCTTCAGGTGTTTGAGCATCGTCTTGCCATCCATCACCGGCATCATCCAATCCAACAGAATCACCTTCACTTCTTTGTCGGTTGTTTTGAGCGCCTCTAAGGCCAGTTGCCCATTGTCGGCGACGATGTAATCCCAGTCCTCAGACTCTAAAAAGTCGATCAATGATTCCTGATTGATTGGCTCGTCATCGACCACCAATACAGCACCCCGTTGCTTCAAATTGTCCATATGCCTCTTCTACGTTGATTCCCGATTTTGAATAAAAACACCTGAAATGAATCAGGCGTTCCCCTTTTTTTCTTTTATTGAGTCAAAGCTACACTTGGCAAGGTGAAAGAGAAGCAACTGCCTCCTGTCGGACGGTTCTCCGCCCAAATTCTACCACCGTGGCAGTTGACAATGCCCCTGGCAATGGAGAGGCCAAGTCCAGTACCGCCAGAGCCGGTGTTGGTTCGGCTGCTTTGGGTAAACTTTTCAAAGATACTTTCCAACTCAGCTTCCGGCACCCCAATTCCTTGGTCTAAAAAACTGAGCCTGATCGCTGGTAAGCTCCCGTCTAGCCCCATAAGTTGGGTAGGCTGAAACTCAATATTTATCCGAGTGTTCATATCCGAATACTTTATAGCATTGGCTAGGACTTGGTCCAGCAAATGGATGATCATTCCGGTGTCAGCACAGGCGGTGAGCCCATCAAGATCTGGTGGTAAAATAACTTGTTGTGACTTGGCGCTCAGCTCCTGGGATTTTGCCCCGACCGCCATTTTGATCAAGTGATCCAGCCTCACGGTTTTTGGCCGAAAAGCCTCATGTTTTGATTCCAGTTTGACTAATTCCATCAAGTTATCCATCAGGTTTTGCAGCCTGAAGCCACTGGACTGAATGACAGTCAAATATCGATGTAATTTGGGAGGGACCTCGTCACCAAAATTCCGTAACGCTTTGTCGGTAAAGCTAATGATCCCGTGCAACGGGGTACGGAGTTCATGGGATATATTGGCCAGAAACTCATCTTTGAGGTGGTTGGATTCCTCTGCTGCCCGGCGTGCGAGTTTTTCTTCAGCGAATCGGTCTCGTAACTGACTTTCGTCAATAGCCCGTCGTACACTCAAGTCAAGCACCGCCATATCAAAAGGCTTGGGGATAAAGTCCACCCCTCCTAAGCGCATAAACTCCACCGCCAAGCTCTGGCTTTCGTCTCCAGTCAGCATGATACAAGGGGGCGCTTTGGGGCCCAGGATCAACCGCTTGTAGGTTTCTAGCCCGGTTAGCTCTGGCATGACTTGGTCCAATAAAATCAAGTCGACGCTGGGAAGCTCGGTGAACTCCAACAATTCTTGACCACTAGCGAAGGATATGACTTGGTATCCTTTAGACGAGAGAGCTTTTTCTAACAGCTTGCGGACAGGCATGCTGTCGTCTACAACAACGACGGTCAAGGTCGTCGAGTCCGCCTCTAGCAGCGTATCCAGTCTGTTATGACTCATTAGATCCCTTATAGATTTTTTGCAATTCAGGCAAAATAGTTAAAAATATATCCACCAATTCTGGGTCCAAAGCACTTCCTGATCGATTTTTTATTTCATTCACCGCTTCTTCGAAAGTGTAGGCTTTTCGGTAGCTTCGATGGCTTGTTAATGCATCAAAGACGTCCACCAAGGCGGCAATTTGTCCTGGGAAGGGTATTTCTTCTCCCTTGAGTCCCGCCGGGTATCCTGTGCCATCGATCCGTTCATGATGTGTCAAGGCCACTTGCCGTACCAAATCGGTCCATGCAGTCGCATGTTCCCCAATGATCTTGGCACCGATTTCAACATGTTGCTTGATCCGTGTCCAATCTTCATCAATCAAGGGACCTGTTTTGTTTAATAAATCTTCTGGAACACCGACGTTACCGATATCTCGCAGTTGCACGGCCATTCCGAGCAACTCAGCCTGACTCGTAGGCATACCGGTGGCGGTCGCAAGGGTGACCGTGTAGTGTTTGATCTTCTTTATTTGTGCGTTTAAGTCTGGGTCTTTGAGTTTTTGAATCCGACCAAAGATATCTACTAAGACAATTTGGAGTCGATCAAGCTCAGCACTTTTTTGATCCAAATGGTGCAACAGGTTCTTTGAATGCCCAGATAGAGCAAACAGGTTGCGCAGTTGTCCCTGCAGATGGTCTGGGTGGATAGGGCGGGTCAGGACGCTAACCACCCCTAACTCAATGGCCCGGCCTAACGGCAAGGCATCCATGGCGTCTACCATCAACACCGCCGGTATCCCTGAAGTCTGAGGGTTCGCTTTCAGTACTTCGCAGAAGTTTACCTCATCAAGTTGCACGAAATTGAAATCCAGCAACACTAAGTCAGGGGGAGTGGCCCCATGAAGAATATCTAAGGCTTTTTGCTGGTCTGTAGCAAATCGAACGTTGTATTCTGTACCCAATATATCCGCAATGACGCTGATATTTGCCAGTTCGTCTAGAACCAACACCGAACACTTGTCCTCTGGCTCTTGGAACAATTCGGGTTGAAGCGGAATTTCTTGGGCTACACACCAGTCAATCGCTGAACTGAACTTAAGCTGTTCGGTTAACCTGGCACAGGGTTCAAAAACAGGTGCATAAATCGTGGATTTGATCTCTTTGGAAATTTGTTTTGCCAAAGATCTTGCATTGAGGTCGCTGCGATCCAAACAATACCGCAAATGAACCAAGTGAGCCTCAATGTCAGCCGGGGCCAGTTGCATCCTGGTTTTTGAACCCATGATGTGATCGATCGCTTCCAAAAAGTCATCTAACTTCTCCTGTGCCTTTTGGGTAGGTAAGCTGGCCCCTGTTTTACCAGCGTCGATCCCCAGTTCGCAGCCTTCGAAGACGTCTGCCAGTGCCACAGCGCCTAGGCTGGACGCAACCCCTTTGAGGCTATGTGCCATCCGGTGGGACTCCTCTGTGTTGCCCTGGTCGATGAGCTCAACGAGCTCTTGGACCGAGTTTGAGTAACGTTCACGAAACTTTCCGAGCAGCCGGACCAGCTTGGCAGTATTGCCACTGAACCGTTCAAGAGCCTCTTCAAAAGTGAATTCGTCAGATATGGGGAATTCGACAGACTGGCTTGGCGGCTGAGTCGGGGACTTGGGCTCTGGATCGCCAGACGTTGGGAACCAGTGATTGAGGTTTGCGGTCAACTCTTTGGGGTTGATTGGCTTGCTGATGTACCCATTCATCCCGACAGACTCACATTTTTCTTTCACGCCGACCATGGCGTGAGCGGTCATCGCAATGATCGGTAGCTCAGCCCAGTCGGGGTTTGTACGAATCCTCTTGGTTGCCTCATACCCGTCTAGCACAGGCATTTCGATATCCATCAGCACCAGTTGGAATTCTTGCCTTTTCAAGGCCTCTATGGCTTCTAAACCATTATTGGCAATCACAACATCAAGGCCGGTCGGACCAATCATTTCTGAGGCGACTTGCTGGTTGATTTCGTTGTCTTCAACCAGCAACAGTCGGCCCTGCAGAAGGCACGGACTTTGGGTGCCTTGCTCGACTGCGGTCGCCGAAACACTTGGTGCCCATCCGTCGCTGAGGACCTTGTATATGGTGTTTAGTAAAACGGAAGGGCCGTAAGGCTTTGGTAAAAAACTCGCATGTTCAACTTCTCGCACCGCAACTTCAGTTGCTGTAAGCTTGGTTTGTGTGAGGACGATGATTTTTGGCTCTGGCCAAAGTTTTTCTCTCACCCAACCAATCAACTCCAGTTCGTCTTGGCCTGGTAGATCGCTTTCTGTGATCAACAGCCAGTATGGGTTTTGTGGGGTCGCTTGGCTCAATAACATTTTTGCTTCTTGGCCAGAGCTGGCCATTTCAGGTTGGAGCCCAAAAGAGCGAAGCGTTTCTTCAAGGTATTCACGTTGTAACGGGTCTGGTTCGACGACTAGAGTTTTGAGGGACTCCCAGTTTGAGTGATGTTGTGTCGCTTCAACTGATGGCGCTACAGATATTGAAAAGTTTGCGGTGAATTCAAAACGTGAACCTTGCCCTGGGTCACTTTCAACCCAAATTCTGCCGTCCATCAGCTCCACAAGTCGTTTACTGATCACCAAGCCTAGGCCAGTCCCGCCATAGTTTCGGGTGATTGAACCATCTGCCTGAGTGAAAGAATGAAACAAGTTCCCCAGTTGCTCTTGGCTGATACCAATCCCGCTGTCTTTCACGATGAAATGCAACGTTAGATTTTCACCGGTGGCCTCTTCGAGCAGGATACGCAGTTCAACACTGCCCTTGGCTGTGAATTTAACCGCGTTGCTGCAAAGATTCAATAAGATCTGGCCGACCCTCAACGAATCACCGATCAAGTTATCAGGCACATCTGGGTCGATATGGATTAGAAAAGCGAGGCTTTTTTCCTGGGATTTTTGTGCAATTACATTGGTCAGATTCTCCAAAACTTCCATCAGGCTGAAGCTTCGTTGCTCAATCTCTAATTTTCCAGCTTCAATTTTGCTGAAATCCAATATCTCGTTGATGATTCGCAAAAGCTGAATAGCGGACTTATGGACTTTTTGCATGTAGTCAATCTGCTTTGGATCGACGCTAGATTGCAAGCTTAAGTGGGTTAGGCCGATGATCGCATTCATGGGGGTACGAATTTCGTGGCTCATGTTTGCCAGGAATTCGCTTTTTGCTTGGCTAGCAGCCACCGCACGTTCCCGGGCGACTGAAAGCAAGTCCTCGGACTCTCGGTGTTTGGTGATATCGCTGATGCTGGCGATGAGGTTGCAGCTACCTTGAATCGCCGCTAATTTGATCTCAGTAGGAAAAATTTCCTGGTTGCTCCGTCGGCAGTTCATGTTGAGAACCTTTCCGATCACCCAGTCTGAAAGTTCGGTGGTCATTTCCAGAGTGTTGCCGTCCAATCGGATGTCGGGCTCGTCGGCCAATAACTCTCGGGCAGCCAATTGCGTGAAAATCTTACTTTTATACCCGAACATTTCAGCTGCCTGTCCATTGCATCGGACAATTTTTCCATTTTCTGTGAAAATTACAATGGCGCTGGGTACGGTTTCCAGAAGGTTATTTAGGTATTCACGTTGGGCTTCGATTTCGTCGGTGAAGGTGGACATTTTTCTCAAGAGAAACAGAGCAATCAACCCAGTCAACAATACTGCAGGCAACAACGGGGCACCGATCAGCATATATTGATCGATGCGCTCCAACCGAAAGTCTGCGGAGGTGATTTGTTGAACACTGCGCTTTTGATTGCCTTGCATCAACGTTGACAATGCCCTAACCGCCGGGTCATCAATCACTTTAACCTGATGATCTACCTCGGTGGCCGGTGTACCCTGGGCGAAAAGACTTTGTGCAAGGGATAGTTTCTCCCCATATTCGATGACCACCGTTTCTAGCTGTTTTAGGGCCTCGATTTCTTCTGGGCTCAGGTCAAAGTGCCGGTAATCTGCGATGGTAGCTCGCAAGCTGTTGATGTTCCCCTTCACAGCAGTGAGCGCAGATTGATCTTGCCTTAAAATGTAGTTTTTGAAGTGGTGGATCATCCCGTTGTAACCGAGGTCTTGGGTGATCTTGCTTAAATCCGACGAAATCGTGGTTTGGTGTCGGCTGTATTGCTTCCAAGTTTCGCCTAAATCAATCACTTGCTGATAGAACTTTGATCCAAAAATACCCAGGGTAACCATGACAAAACAAGTCATTAGTAGAACAATAAATTTTAATTTGGAAATCGAACTTTTCCGCATTGTATTGATACCTAAGTGACGGTTCTGATTAGCGGGTAGAATAAAGCCTGTCCTATGATCAATAGCTCAGTTTGAAGTAAGATTGTAGTGTATTATCTGGTTATGTAATATGAATATCTGAATTTTATAAAAAAACTAGCCATGGGCTGCCGTTTTGTCAAAGACTGAACCATCAATCTTCGCCAGCTTTTTTTGACTATACTGGGTCGGCTCATGTTTTGGCTAGGGGTAGAGGGTAAGCAGGCATTGGTTTGAGTGGTTTGTTGCAGGCCTCGCCCGAGTGCCCTACGAAGCAAACAGCTCATGTTGGCAGGCTAGTCAGCTGGGCAATGATTCAAGGGCTGTAACAGGTGGTTTTTTCTGTTTTCTGAAGTCCTGAAAGTCTTTTTCTATCAGATAAAATGATGGGACTAAAATCAAGGTGATCACCGTCGCAAACATGATCCCAAACCCAAGGCTGATCGCCATGGGCACCATGAACTGGGCCTGTCTGGAGGTTTCTAGCAGCATCGGCATCAAGCCACAAAAGGTGGTCACTGATGTCATCACAATGGGCCTCAAACGGCTTGCAGCGGCTTGCACTAAGGCTTCGATAAACCCTGATTCATGTTGATTGTTGCGATTGACGGCGTCAACCAAGATCAACGAATCATTGACCACCACCCCGGAAAGGCCGATCAGCCCAAAGAGGCTCAAAAAACTCAACGCATATCCTAAGACCAAATGCCCGATTACCGCTCCCGAAATCCCGAAGGGAATCGCCAACATGACAACGATCGGTTGGTTATAACTTCGGAAAAAAACCGCTAACAATGCGTAGATAAAAAACATAGCAAATAGAAAACTCAACAACAGGCTTTTCATCGATTTGGCCCGGTCTTCAGATCGGCCTTCGATCCGGGCGTCTAAACCTGGGTACCTGAGCTTTAACTGAGGAATCCATTGGGTTTTGATTGCACTGGTGATGTCGTCGGGGTTTTTGACCGATGATTCAATCGAACCATTGACCTGGACCACTCGTTGCCGGTTGGTTCGGCGGATGGCGATGGGTTCTTGGGATTCAAACAAGGTGGCCGCTTCCGCTAAGGTGATTTCCCCTCCGTTCGCAGACCTGATACGTAATCGTTCCAGGTTGTTCAAGTCTTCTCGGACCGATTTTGGGTACCGTAGTTGGACTTTAACTTCTTGTTTATCCCGTTGCAAAATAGATACTTGCAGCCCAAAAAAGGCGTTCCGTAAATCATCAGCAAAACTTTGTGGGGTGATTCCCATGCTGCGGGCTTGGTTCGTCAAACGAAATTGCATTTCTCGTTTGCCCGCTTTCTCGCTGTCGTCAATGTCCACCACCCCGGTAAATCCAGCGAGCCACGTCTTAGTTTCCTCCGTTGCTTGGGCCAAGGTTTTTTGGTTTGGGTGACTGAGGGCAATCGAAATATCAGCCCCGAAGTGCATCCCACGGTCCGAAAGGCTCATGCTGAGAATTTCCGGGGTCTGGTCGACCGCCTTTCTCCACCGCCGTCCAAACTCCAGGGCGCTGATGCTTCGCTCCCCTGCGGGTTTGAGCCGAAATTTAATGGTTGCAGAGGCCCCGGAATTTCGGTCTTGGGCGATGAATTTGCTGTATGAATGCTCAAAGCTGTTTTTCCCTTCCCCTTTTTCTAGGTCAATTTTTGCTAAGGTCTGTTTGCCAATCGACTCTAACTCCTTGATGATTTCTTCGCTGCGGACTCTCGGGTAACCTGTGGGTAGCGCAACGGTTAGCTTGACTTCGTCGCTTTCAATGCTCGGGAAGAACCGCACCGGTAAGATCCCGCTGGAGACCAAGGCAGCACTCAAAATCAAACTGACGATACCCAACGAAACAGTGGCGTATCGGTATTTAAGGGCAGTCCTCAACAAACGGGTGAACGGACCGTAGGTGAAGTTTTTTAATACCTTGTCTGCACCCTGCTGCACCCGCTCTAGTTTGTCGATGATTGCCCAGTTTTTGCCGGGCTTCTTGGCCAAGTGAGCGGGGAGAATCACCAAGGCTTCCACCAGCGAAATGGCCAACACCGACATCACAATCACAGGGATAGCCATCATGAACCGGCCCATGGTCCCAGCGATAAACATCAACGGGGAAAAAGCCACGATGGTGGTCAAGATCGCAAAGGTCACTGCAGGTGCCATTTCCTTGGTGCCTTGGATAGCTGCCTGCAAACGAGGCATTCCTGCTTCGATTTTCTGGTATACATTTTCACCAATGACAATGGCGTCGTCCACCACAATCCCGAGCACCAAAATAAAGGCAAAGAGGCTGATCATGTTGATGCTGACCCCAAACATCGGCAGCAGGATCAAGGAGCCCATGAAGGAAATCGGGATCCCTAACATGACCCAAAAAGCGAGGTGGATTTCTAAAAATAAGGCCAGGATAATGAAGACCAGAGCGAGCCCAATCGTAGCGTTCTTGATCAACAGGGCAAACCGGTCGTTGAAGATTGCCGAGTAATCCGACCAAAGGGTTAGCTTGATTGCTTCTGGAAACTCATCTTGTTTTTGGTCCATATAGGCCTGGACTTTGGTGGCCACTTCCTTGGGGGTGAACCCATCTTTTTGGAACACCTTGATATAAACCGCCGCCTTGCCGTCGAAGGTCAAAAAATCGTCCTTTTCCTCAATCCGTTCTTCAATTTTAGCCAGTTGCCCCAAGGTAACGACTGCCCCGTCTGGTTTGGTGACGATCACAATTTGGGCGAATTCTTCAGGGGTATCTTTTTTGGCGATACTACGGAGCAGTAAAGCACCGGTTTTGGTTTGGATCGAACCTGCCGGTAAGTCGAGGCTCGCAGAACGCAGGGTTTGCGCCACTCTGGCCAGGGTGAGTCCATACTGAGCCAGGGTTTCAGGCTTAAACTCGATCACCAATTCAGTTTCCTTGACCCCTTCCATCGTCACTCGACCTACTTCTTCGATGGAGCTGATTTGGTCTTCAATCTTTCGAGCGAGTTTGTATAAGTATGGCTCTGAGAGCGGCCCAGATAACATCAACCCAACGATTTGCCGCTCCCGGACCACCTTGGTTACCGTGGGTGTTTCTGCCCCTAACGGTAACCCTTGGATTGACTCAATCTGGTTTCGGATTTCTTGCAGAGATAAATCTAAATTCGCACCTTCTGAGAGTTCGATGGTTAAGTTGGCGATATTTTCAGCGGCGTTGCATGTCATCTTATCGATGTTATTGAGCCCATAGACCGCCTGTTCCATGGGGACACAAATCGACTTTTCAACTTCAGACGGCCCCGCTCCTGGATAAACGATGGTGGCGTTGACCACGTCCAATTCAATGTTAGGGAAGACCTCTTGCTCGATGGTCGGCGCAATCATTGCGCCCCCGATGAGGATCAATAAAAGCAAGATATTCGCTGCGACCCTGTTGTTCGTCATCCAGTCAATGAACTTCAATTTGCCTCCTTCACCGGAGCTTGAGCGGTCTGATGGACTTTCAGCTTGATCCCAGGCAGTGCATTTTCCAAAGGTGAAACAATCACCCGGTCCCCCGCAAAAAGCCCGCTTTTGATCATCGCTACCCCAGGCTCTTTGCGTAAAATCTCTAGATTTCGGATTTCCAATTGGTCTTTTGCATCAATCAGCCAGACTTGATCTTTGCCACGGAGTGCGTAGAGCGGGATGGATATGATGTTTTTAAACTCTTGCCCCGTTATTTTTAGGCTGACCTGCATCCCGATGGGTAGAGGGAACCCCTTATCGCTGAGGGTGTTCTCCACTTCCACCACCACCTGAGCCATGTGCCCCAAGCTGTCAATTTCGAGCAGCCGTCTTGCGACAAAACCCTGCCATCGATGCAGGTCTTGCCCAATTTGTTTTTCTAAAACGACCTTGGCCCCCTGTTTGTCTTGTCGCTTCGTTTTGATCCAAGGGAGTTCAGCCAAAGGTAAAGAAACTTTGAGTCGAACGGGCTTGCTAGCAAAAAAACCGGCAACCGTTTGTCCAGCGGCAACCGTTTGCCCTTCTGCCAAGGCGACCAAACGTAGGTAACCATCAAAGGGAGCCTTTACTTCAGTCCGTTCTAAGTTCAGTTGGGCTTGTCGTAGGCTGGCTTTGGCAGACCCTAAAGCGGCCATGGCGTTTTTGATCTGTGGGCCATACAAGGCCAGTGGGCTGATTTTAGCCGAAGAACCCGAGTTTTTCTGGACCCGCTGGTAAGACTTTAAGCCTTCTTTGGCGATTTGTTGCTGGGCCAACATGTTGTCCAAATCGTACTCAGCTTTACTCAAACCGGCGTTGGCTTGGTCAACCTTCAGGCCATTGTCAGCGGCGTCCAACGTAAACAGCACATCCCCTTTTTTCACCCAACCACCGTCAGTCATTTGGGGGGCAACATAAACAACTCTACCGCTGATTTGGGCCGAAAGGTTCAGTTCTTTCGAGGCAACCGTGGTGGCGTGGGTGCTGATCTGGATGACTTTATTTTGCGCAGCGACTTTGATCACCCGGACCAACTTAGATTTGTCCGGGGCCTTGGGTATTCGGGCGGCCTTGGTTTTACTCATGGATAACAACACCGCTACCCCAACACCGGCGGAAAGTATCAAAATCGGCAGGGTGATTCTACGGTCGAATTTCATGGCGCCATCTCTGGGTTAAGTTGTGATTGGACCGATTCGAAGTGTTTGTCCATCCAGGTCCCACCCAGGGAACCGTACAGCTCGATGTGAGACTGAAGCCAATCTCTCTTTGAACCAAGCAGATTTTTTTGGGCAGTGAAGACCTGATTCTGTGAGGCGAGCACTTGGCTCCACAGGTTGACTCCCTGGATGAACCCTTGTTTGGTTAAATCCAATCGTTCCTTTGAAATTTCAATTTGGCTTTGGTACAGACGCACCGCTTCTTCGTTCATTTCGGATTTTGAAATCAAGCTTTGCACCTCTTGAACCGCCGAAAGCAAGGTCTGTTGGTAAAACGCAACCTTCTCCTTGAGCAGAGCCTTTTGGCGGTTGACCTCGGCCTTGCGGCGGCCCCAGTCAAGGATAGGCAGGGTCAGGCCAGCCGCTAGGTTGGAGAAGAGGTTCCCTGTATCGGTCAACCCGGAAAACGAGTCGCTTGATGTACCTGTAGAGGCACTGAGGGTCAACCGAGGGTAGCGGTCCGCAACGGCTTGACCAATTCGTTCGTCCTGAGCCTTGATGTTGATCAATGCTGAACGCAGGTCCGGGCGTCGCTGGATCAGCTCTGATGGCAGACCGGTAGCTGTGGGTCTGGGGGTGATTTGGCTCAAATCCATAGGGAAGCTTTCCTCTTTGGTGGGGTTGCTTCCCAAAATCACCAACAGGCTCTGGGTGTCGGTGAATAGCTTGTTTTTCAACTGGCTGATTTGTATCTTTGTGGTTAGCTCTTGTTCCTTCGCTTGCAAGACATCCGCTAAGGTGGCTGAACCTAACCGGTAGGAGTTGGTGACCAACTCTGTGTTGGCTTGGTCAAAGACCATCCGTTCTTCGGTGAGCCGTAAGTTCGCTTTCCCCTGAGCTACGTTGAGCCAAAGGGTGACTAAGTTGGTTGCATGCTTGGAAACCTGTGCCTTATAGTCTTCAATGGCCGCCAGTAAATCGAGCTGAGCTGCGGAATACCGGGAGGAGTTCTTCGAGAACAGATCTACTTCGTAGCTGAGTTTTAGGCTCAATGAGTTGCTGGTGGAGGTCACCGATTTTCCGCTTGCCTGACTAGAGCTGGAGGAAGAACTCAACTCCGCACCTAACTCTGGGAACAAAAGGGCAAAGTTTTGGGTTTCCATGCTGATCCGTTGCTCCAAACGGGCTCGGGATATTTTAAGGGCTGGGTTATTTTGAAAGCTTGCTTCTAAGACCGGGTCCAGCTCTGCTAACCCCAGGCTGAGCCACCATTTCCCTGGGTCTTGGTAATCTAGTGTCGGTGCTTTTGCCCCAAGAAATTGATCTTGGTCTGGCTTGTACTCTGGCAGTGCGCTGCGTTCGTGGGTGCTACATGACGCTAGGAGTAATGAAAAGATGAGTGTAGCGACCAGACGTATCTTCTGACGTCTGGCTCTAGTCGATGTAATGGCTACATCATGGATCATGTGCTGGGCTCTTGAATGTTACGGTCGCTGTTGAGGAAAGTATAATCTCTCAAGCGGATAAGAACTTCAACCAATTGTTATCCTTTGCATCAAAATGTACAAAAAAGAAATTGAACGTTGCTGGTCGGCAAAGGTGGATCCGTAATCGTTAGTCTAACAATAGCCTGACCCACTATTCTATGGGTTAGCAACACCCCGCTTGATCAGCATCTTCCTTCCCTTTCAACAGCGGGAAGATGACCATCGTAAAAACAAAGGAGCTGCACAGAGCACCGACCACCGGGGCCAACACATAAACAGTTAAAAAACTATAACTCGGCTCTGGCAGAGCGGCACCGGCCCAACCGGCAAAATAGGCGACCATCCGGGGGGCAAAGTCACGGGCTGGGTTGAGCCCTGCCTGGGTCAAGGGGGCGATGATTGCGATGATCGCGGTGACCGCACCGCCGATGAACAACGGTGTTAAGCTGTCATCAGGGCGGCCCACATTACAGGTTTCGGTTAAGGAAAAAATCAACAAAACCAGCAAAAATGTACCTAAGGCTTCGGCAAAAAATGCGGTGGAAGTCGAGACCTTCACCCAAGACTCGACCCCTGGATTGGGGAAAAATTCACCGAAAATCATCGCCGTTTTAACGGATTCAGGGGTCCCACGGACAATCCCATGAGCGGCCTCAAACTGAGCGATGGCGGGGCCAAACAAAAGGTACAACACCAACGCAGCCAACAAGGCCCCCCCAAACTGCCCCACGAAATAAGCAGGCAGCTTGCTCCAATGCATTCGCTTTGCGGCGACCATGGCGATACTGACAGCAGGGTTCAAGTGGGCACAGCAGAGGTGCCGGGTGGAATATATGGCCAAGGTGACCGCCAAACCCCAAATCATAGCCACTTGCATCAGCCCGGCATGGGCCTGAAACAAGATGGTGACAGCCACAGAGCTGCAGCCAAAAAAGACCAGCAAAAAAGTGCCTAAGGCTTCACCAATGATATCTTGTGTACGAAATTGAGGCATTGTATTTTTTCAATGAGGTTGATGTCAGGCTGTATGGGGAAGCCACAAGAGTTTCCCGCCAACCTGGATAAAACCTAACAACACTGTCGGCTTGAGGCTACTCATTCCTGGATGATCTTTGGGTTGTCGGCGAAATGGAGGTCGCTTGATGAGGTTTCAAAGGAGGTAGGAAAAGCGGATGTACCGAACCTACGATAGCTGTCATGAATGGTTGGGCATAGGACGGACTTTTTCATTTTCCAACACATTATGATATGGACTAGAGCCCTATATGGGACTAAACTTAAACTGAAGGCTCGGGAGGTGGTATATGAATTCTTTTTCATTTTACATTTCCTTACAAGTACGATATTTTTGCCAACGAAGCGCAGTTGAGCTGTGTCTATAGACTCTTCACTTATGGGATATCATGTTGCGTAGTATACTTATCTGGGGGCTGAGCGCATTTATGCTGCTGTCAGCGTCGAGCGTTCAGGCCGGGAGCCTGAAAGCCTCAGGTGGCGTCACGGTCACCTCACAAGACCTACCGTTAGCGGGGGTTAGTTTGGCCGGGGGTTACAAAACTGAGGGCCCAAACCTATGGGTGACCAACGTGGATAACCAAGAATTCACTCTGTTCTATCACAGCCTTTCTGGCACTGGAAACACCAGCTTACAGGGCATAACGGGCACCAGTACTGTCACGTTCAATGCCTGGGAGATGGGCTACTTCCTGACTTGGAACCTAGGCAATTATGCTGTCGGCCCCGGTTTGAGTTACGGTGTGGCGGAAACCACAGACTCAAACGGAGTCACCAACGATTCTAGCGCATTCATGACGGCGACTGACGTCCATTATGGTGCTGCGCACCTCAGGATTGAAAAAACCATTTTTTCTATTAACTGCGACGCTGACTTGAGTTCTTTTGGCGGTCTTATCGGTGGGAGCTTGCTATGTGGCATCGACTTTTAATCCTGTCTTGTTTGTGTTTCTTTTCCCTTGCAGGGTGTAAGGAAATTCCAGGGCTGATCAAGCACAACATCGACCTCAACGGCGTTGGGCACGGCAAAAAACTTTACAAAGAGGCCAAGGACTGTACCGCTTGCCACGGGGTTAACCTGAAAGGCCAAGCGTATATCCCAGGTTGTTACAACTGCCATGGGGTGATGTGGAATAACAAAGACCATACAGTGGATATCAGTGGCAGAAAACACAAAACTGGCTACATTGATGCAGTGACCAACTGCTCTGGATGTCATGGTGGAACCAGCCTCAAAAAAGAGAACATCCATGGGAGAAAAGATGACACCCATGGGAGACACCGCCCAGGCTGTTACGATTGCCATGGTGATCTTTGGAGTGCTGTCACGGCAAACCATACGATTGCAAGGGGTGGGAAGCTGCATGGCTCTAAGCTCTTCAAACCCTTTGATGCTGCTAACTGCGTGACTTGCCACGGTGCGGATTTAAAGGGCAGCAACAATCGTCCTAGCTGCTACTCTTGCCATGGTGCCAAATGGGAGTCGGTTACTACCACTCACGTTGTTTCGAAAACAGGAACATCTGGTACTGGCGTAATGCACTCGGCAGGGTTGTTTACTCCGGCCAGCAACTGTGTTTCATGCCACGGTGCTGACTTAAAAGGCAGCGAAATTGGTCCTAGTTGTTACTCTTGTCACCAAGATGCTTGGGCTGCTTTCGGCACGAGCCACACGGTGAGTAAAGGAAACAAAATGCACGGCGCTGGGCTCAACACCCCCACTGACGCTACCAGCGGCTGTATGACTTGCCATGGGACCGACCTGAAAGGGGTGACCGGTTCAGGCACAAGCTGTTATAGCTGCCATACGGCTAAGTGGAGGATCAATGAGCTCCCTCACACAAAAAACAAGGATGGAGCCATGCACGGTCAAGCTTATAAAACGCCCGTTGGGGTTTGTGATGTTTGCCATGGTGCAAACTTGAGAGGCGACCCTCTTGTCGGCCAAAGCTGCTTTAATTGCCATGGGGACAAGTGGACTAACGGGGGTTAGAGCCTTTGTAATCTGACGATTTAGCCCTCACCGCAGGATATTGCGGTGTGGGCTAAAGGTTGGGTTTCTTAACCAGTGCCTGGATTTTAATAAAAAATCTGCTCAGTTTTCCCGCTCTCCACTAAAAATATATCCATTTTCCTTGGTTAGGCCCCCACCCTACCCTGGCGTTTCGCCGATATCCCCCATTCTTTTTTGATTAGCCTTGCTTTTACCTGTTGTTCTGGCTTCCAACCCTAGAGTGATGTTGATGCACCGGTGGTTTTTTAGGACAGTTTGCCTCAGGAACAGGCTCAGGCTCGCCTTTTGCGAAGGGGAATCTGCTTGCTTTCTACCGAGGTTGGCTGTTATTCTTTTTTAAATAAGCAGTTTATTGGAACGCCCATGTTTTTTGTTCCTGAAGCTGTTTGAACGGTACTCAACTCCCTGTGAAGGGTTGTTCCCAACGATTTACTTTGGCCCATGTTGTTGTTTGAGCCTTATCCACCGGAAGAATAAAGATGTTTGATAAACTTGATATAGGGTGCGGCTCAAAAAAAGAAGATGGCTATACCGGGATTGATCTATTTCAATATGAAGGTGTTGATGTGGTCTGGGACTTGAGCCAGTACCCTTGGCCTTTTGAAAAAAACACATTCAGTTATATCAAAGCGGAACATGTGATTGAACACATCCATGATCTCGTTTCTTTCTTTGAAGAGTGCCACCGGATTGCGAAGCCCGGCGCCATCTTATATTTAGCGACCCCCCATTTTTCCTCCATCGCTTCGTGGAGTGATCCGACCCATGTCCATCATCTTTCTACCCGGTTTGTGGAGATTTTCACCGGTGGGTACCTGAGCGAGCGAACCGGTAAATACAAGGTGGAGAGCATTGACTTAACCTTCAATAAATCCATGTTTACCCTGACAGGTCGGCTCATCAAAACGGTCTTGGGCCTGCGGAAATGGGAAAAATACTTCGCTTTCCGACATCCTGCCCATGAGATATTCATCGATCTATCGGTGATCAAGGACGACGCAGACCTCTGAGGCCTGCCGAATAAACGCACAGAAACAACCACTTCATCACAGGGTGAGTTTAGCCAGCATGTCAAAAGGGAACCTCGTATATAGCACCGCCTCGAAAGGAGAAAACCTTTCGAAAGCCGGGAATAAGAAGCCAACCACCGAGAGTCTGGGCACGGTGACCCCTGAATCAACCACCCTGAAGCTGCAATACGAAAAGAAGGGCCGAGGGGGGAAGGGGGTGACCTTGGTTTTAGAACTTCCCTATAACCCTCCTCACTTCAAACGTTTGATGAAGGAAATAAAAACCCAATTGGGCACTGGCGGAGCTTTTAAAGAGCAAGACAATGGGGGGGGAATCACTTCTCACTTGGAATTTCAAGGGAATTGGCTTGTTCAACTCCGTGAGATGCTAGCGAAAAAAGGGTTTTCCGTGAAAGGTTAGGCACCTTACGATTGAAGGCTTCGATGGAAGCGTCCCAAATCGGTGCTCACCTTAAAATCGCCTGCTAAATTCGTCAATATTTGGGACCCCATCAACCTCGAAATTGACATGTAACATTTGACAGTGACCAGTTCGGTCCTCCACAGTAACGGAGATTACTCAGTGAATTTTGGAGGTTCAATATCTGAACTGAAAATATTTAAGATGGAAATGAGTTTGATCGAAGCTATAGCCAAAAGTCGGTTGAGTCGGGGTCAAGAGTGAAAGGAAATTCGAAATGACCCTGCAGAAAATAGCTTTCATAGGAATTTTTGTCTTTGCCTTTTCTGGCTGCCAAGACCCCTTCAAAAAATCGTTCGAAGGCAACAGCAATACCACCACAGAGGCAGGCGGGGAAACAGCACCCCTGTCGACCCCGGTATCCAGCACCATCAGCCAAATCACCCCGGCAGATGGGGCGACGTTGGTAGACCGAAAAACCAAGATTACAGTCACTTTTAGCGATGTGATTTCCCCAGCCTCAATGAAAGCCAGCTCGAATTCGATTTGCTCTGGCTCTTTTCAGCTCTCTAGTGATGGGTTTGATACCTGTGTTGCTATGTCGTCTGATCCTGTGGGCTCGAACAAAAACAAAACCTACACAATGGCACCTGCGGCAAAGCTGAAGGAAAACACTTCATACAAAATCAGAGTCACCAAGGATATCCTCAATCAGAGTGGTGGCGGATTGGACGCTTTGTATACTTCTGCCAAGGGCTTTAAAACCGGTGTCTCGCAAGGGTTAACCATCAGTGCAATCAGTGGGAATACCACCGAAGCATTAGGGGCAGCCACCTTTACGGTACACTTGGACCGTAAGCCGGATGGTGATGTCACCATCGGGCTTTCCAGTAGCGATGAAACCGAAGGTACAGTGAGCCCAACGTCTCTCGTTTTTACCGCTGATAATTGGGCTGGATTGCAGGTGGCGACAGTGACTGGTGTGGATGATAATTTGCAGGATGGCGATGTCAATTATACCGTTATCCTAGGAGCTACAGCGTCCACCGATAGCGAGTACAACGGGCTGGACCCGGCGGATATAACGGTGATCAATGTCGATAATGATACCGCAGGTTTCACGGTATCGACAATCAGTGGGGCCACATCTGAGCTTGGGGCCTCGGCGACGGTGAGCTTGAAGTTGAACACAAAGCCGACCGGTGACGTGGTGGTAGCGGTGTCCAGTGATGATACCACCGAAGGGACGACGGGGACTAGCAGTTTAACCTTCACTGATACCAATTGGAGCGCCAACCAGACAATCACAGTGACTGGGGTGAACGATGACAGCGCAGACGGCTCGGTGACCTATCACCTTGTCCTCGGTGCGGCGACTTCCACTGATACAGACTACAGCGGCCTGGACCCAGCCGATGTCTCGGTGATCAATACGGACAACGATACGGCGGGGGTTACGGTTTCGGCGATCAGTGGGGATACCTCAGAAAGTACCGCCACCGCAACATTTACGGTGAAACTAAACACTCAACCTTCCGGGGACGTTACCTTGCCGGTTTCCAGCAGTGCACCGGCCGAGGGAGCGGTTTCCGCCGCAACACTGACCTTCACCAGTGTGAATTGGGCGGCAGACCAGACCGTTACGGTGACCGGGGTGGATGATGCCGTGCAGGATGGCAATGTGGGGTATCAAATTTTGCTCGGGACCTTGACCTCGACAGATACCGGGTACCAGGGGATGAATCCTGCCGATTTGAGTTTGACCAATATAGACAACGACTCCCCAGGCTTTACGTTAGGGAATATCAGCGGGAAAACCACCGAAGGGGCTACCACAGCGACCTTCACACTGAAGTTGAGCTCTGCCCCAACGGCGGACGTGGTGTGTCCTGTGGTGAGTGCCGATACCACCGAGGGAACGGTATCACCAGCTAGCGTAACTTTCACCACTGCAAACTGGAGTGCCAACCAAACAGTCACCGTGACCGGGGTTGATGATACGGTAGCCGATGGGAATATATCTTACTTTGTCCAATTAAACGCTGTGACCTCCACCGATGCCAATTATTCCGGGCTAAACCCAGCGGATGTGGTGGTGACCAACCTGGATAATGAAACCGCCGGGTTCATTACCACAGCAACCAGCGGAGCCACGACAGAGGCCCTGGGCACCGCAACCTTCACGGTGAAACTAACCTCGCAGCCTACTGCGGATGTGGTGATACCGGTGACCAGTAGTGATACGACTGAAGGCACGGTTTCACCAACGAGCTTAACCTTCACCTCGGTGAACTGGAACTCCACCCAAACCGTGACATTCACAGGGGTGGATGATTTGATCGCAGATGGCAGTATCGGCTACCGAGCGGAACTGGGGGCAGCGACTTCGGTAGACGGCCAGTATTCAGGGTTGACCCCTGCGGCTGTATCCATCTCCAACACCGACAATGACACCGCCGGATTCACCATAGGGGCAATCAGCGGCTCGACCACTGAAGCATCTGCGGGGACCGCAACCTTTACGGTGAAGTTGACATCAGAGCCAGTTGCAGACGTTGTGATAGCCCTCTCCTCTAGCGACCTGACCGAAGGCACGATCTCGCCTGCAAGTCTGACATTCACTAGCGTTAACTGGAATGGAACCCAAACGGTGACAGTTACAGGAGTTGACGACTCGGTGGCAGACGGGAATATCGTCTATAACGCCGTGTTAGCACCGGCCACTTCGACAGACAGGGGCTACAGCGGGTTGGACCCTGCGGATGTGGCGGTGAGTAACACAGATAATGACTCTGCAGGTTTCACAATCAGCACAATCAGTACCACCACGACAGAGTTAGGTGCCGGGCAAGCGACATTCACCATCAAGCTAACTTCGGAACCCACTGCGGATGTGTTGGTCGGGTTGACCTCAAGTGACCTCACAGAAGGGACTGTTTCGGCGTCTAGTATAACATTCACCAGTGTGAATTGGAATGGAGTACAGACGTTGACAGTCACTGGCGTAGACGATTTTGTGGCCGATGGAAACATAGCTTACACAGCTGTTTTAGCCGCTGCGACTTCGGCAGATGGCAATTATAATGGGATGGACCCAGCCGATGTAGCGGTGACCAATAATGACGATGATTCCCCGGGGTTTACCATCAGCGCGATCAGCGGTGCGACCACCGAATTGGGCGCAGGGACCGCAACTTTCACAGTGACCCTGGCCTCACAGCCCACAGCCGATGTGACCATCCCTGTTGTCAGTGCGGACACCACAGAGGGCATTGTTTCGCCTGCTAGTTTGGTGTTTACCAGTGTGAATTGGAACGGAACCCAGAGCGTCACTGTCACCGGAGTTGATGATACCGTGGTTGATGGGAACATCAGCTATAACATCCAATTGCAGGCGGTCACCTCTGGAGATACGAACTACAACACCCTGGATCCAAGCGATGTGTCGGTGACCAATACAGATGATGATACCCCAGGATTTACAGTGTCCGCCGCTTCTGGGCAAACCAGCGAGGCAGGGGCCCAGGCAACATTCAGCGTCAAGCTAAACTCCCAGCCGACCGCCGATGTGGTGGTCGCTTTGACCAGCAGCGATACCACCGAGGGGATCATCTCGCCGTCTAGCCTGACCTTCACCTCACTCAACTGGAATGGGTCTCAAACAGTCCAGGTCTTTGGGGTGGATGATACTGTCGCCGACGGCAATGTGGGGTATACCATCACCACCGGTGTGGCTGTCTCGGCAGACGGAGTGTATAGCGGGCTGAACCCTAGCGACGTACCGGTGATCAACGTGGATAATGATTCCCCCGGGTTCACCATCAGCACAATCAGCGGAACAACCAGCGAGGCAGGGGGATCGGCAACTTTCACCGTGGTGTTGAACTCCCAACCCACCGCCGATGTGGCGGTTGGATTGACCAGTAGTGACACCACGGAGGGTACCGTCTCTCCTGCCAGCTTGAGCTTTACACCAGGTAATTGGAGTGGGGTGCATACCGTCACGGTGTTTGGGGTGGATGACTTTGTGGTGGACGGCAACATTGCCTATAGGGTTGTGACAGCGGCGGCCACTTCGGCTGATCCATCCTACAGTGCAATGGCACCGGCAGATGTAGCGGTGACCAACGTTGACAATGACTGACCTTTGCATGGGAGGGGGCTCGGAGGCCCCAAAGGAATCGTATTTTTTTGAAAAAGCATTGTAGGTGTTTTGGGTGTCTCTCAAGGTCTGTGACTCTAAATTTCAGGGGTCAAAGAGTGAGTTCTCTGGTCAGCATGAAGACAACAATGATTTTGTTTGTCTGCTTAGGTCTCATTGAGAACCACAACGAACAGATTCCTTCCTTAGCGATCACGAAATGGGGTTGGTGATGGCTCAATACAAAGCCAAATTTGGAAAACTCAGCAGGACAGGACTCATGGAAAAATATGGATCGAAGGCAACCATGCCAGAATGATTGTTTTTTATTGGATAGCTCTGATGTCTCATCTGTCCAGGGCAGAGCCATTGCCGAGTCCGTGAAAATCAAGTTTTTTCAATGTGACCTTGAGTACGATGAAACCTCGGTTACCTCGGACATGACAGATCATTCCAGCAAGTTTTCTCTACAAAAACGGTTCATAGATATATACTGCCGAACAGACTGTTCTTAAACAGGTTCTTTTCGAACCTCATCCGCCCTGACAAGATACATCAAGCCGGACTAGGCCGTCGCTTGAGCGGTACCTCTCTGAGTGGAACACCAAACCAAGAGAGCGGAAGACCTGAAGAGTATTCCAGTACCTTTTGTCCGCAACACCTCCCTCAGGGATGATCTAAGGCGCTCTGCAATCGTCATCGAATCCGATATTCCTTTTAATAAGGAATATGGTCTGTTACGATCAACAAGGATATTTTGGCCATTAACTACCACTTGACGCCTTATGCTTCATCTTTGCGACATCAGCCCCACTAGAACCAAGATATACTTGGAAGGCCCCATGGTCACCGAGGCGGACGAAACCACCTTTCTAGAAAGCCTGCGAAACGCCACGGGGCCTATTGAAGTGGTCCTCCAACAGGTGCCTCACCTCCCCAGGACCGTTCTTTTGGCGATGGAATCCTACGATGGCAGACTTCAATTTAAAACATCCTCTAGACGGCTGTGGCTGTACCTGCAGTTGCTTGGATTTAATGCTCGCTGGACCCATCTGTCCCTACCGGTTCGCATGGCCAAGAAAATCCGTGTGATAGGTATTGGTGGAAGTGCGGGGAGTATTGATTGGTTGCGCCAAGTGTTGCCCCAACTCCCTCGCCATCAGGTCGCTATTTTTTTGTTCCTCCACCAACAACCAAGTCACACCTCCGGGCTGTCTGGAATTTTGCAGGCCGACGCCGCCTACAGAGTGGTTACCCCCACCTCTGGCACGTTGGTTGAGAACGGAAATATTTATGTTGCGCCCCCTGATTACCACATGGTGATCAATGGCGGCATCATCTACCTGACCAAAGGCGAGAAGGTTAATAACGCTCGGCCTTCGATCGAAGTCGGGATGAACAGCTTGGCCTATGAGTATCTAGACAACCTTTTAGCCTTGTTCATCACCGGTTATGGTCAAGACGGGGCTGATTCTACGGAGACCCTGCGCCGGTGTGACTCACTGATTTGGGTGGAAGACCCCAAGACGGCCACAGCAGCCTCCCTGCCTCAGTCTGTTTTAGATCAGAACCGTTGCGACCGAGTGATCAACCTCCAAGGCGCCGCCCAGGCACTGGACCAAGCGATGGGCGAAGATGATCCAGACGCAGTGATCAGTGGACTTGAGCCGTTTTTGGACTCCATCAATCAAGTCTATGGCTACGACTTCAGGGGCTATGACCCCAGGAGCATGTCACGTCGGATCAAGCTTTCGATGGGGCGAAACGGGTTCACCGACCTGGGACGGTTCACCCAAGAGCTACTGAGCAAAGACGTCTTATTTCAAGATTTCTTTGATGATGCCTCGGTGAATGTCACCGCTTACTTTCGGGAGCCGGAAAACCTGAAGGCATTGAAGGATAAGGTCTTCCCCTATTTGGGCACCTATTCCCACTGCAAAATTTGGTGTGCTGCTTGTGCCACCGGTGAAGAGCCCTATTCCCTGGCGATTTTATTGTACGAAGCGGGGTTGCTGGAAAAAACCCAGATCTACGCCACTGACTTCAATGAAACCGTGTTGGCCCAGGCCCAAAACGGTTTGCTTCCTGGCGACTCGCTCAGCACCTTTAAAGATAACTATTTTAAAGCGGGGGGCACAAAAAACCCGGAAGACTATCTGGTGAAACACCAGGGGTTTTATGAATTGGTTCCTCACATCCGAAAGAAAATTCTCTTTTTTCCGCATAATTTGGTGAGTGACTCGGCGATGAACGAGTTTAACCTGATCTTGCTCCGAAATGTGATGATCTATTTCACTCCTGAGTTACAAACTAAAGTGTTAAGCTTGATGAGTGGTTCGTTAGTCAGAGGCGGGTACTTGCTCTTAGGGCGTAGCGAAAGCATAAAAAAAGGACAAGAAACGGGATTTTCCCCTTTGATTGCGGAAAATAAAATTTTTAAACAAAGATAACCAGACTCAGCAAGGAGTTTCCCGATGACAGATCTGATTCGAAACCTGAAAATTGGCCCTCGGTTGGTGGCTGGGTTTTTATTGGTGATCCTTCTCACCCTATCTTTGGGTGCCGTTGAGCTGTTTAAGGTGATCGAGCTTTCACAGACCACGCAAGACATGTACAACCACCCGCTTACTGTGGGGTACAATATCCGAGAAATTGAAAGCCATACCTTTGCGATCCATCGGGATGTGAAGGACCTGATTTTGGCGGCCAACGAACAGGAACTCAGCGCAACCATCCGGGACATTGACGAATTGGAAATCGAAGTCCTGAGGCACTTTGACGTGGTGTCTGAGCGTTTTTTAGGGAATCAGGAAAAAATTATTGATGCCCGAAAAACCTTCCAACAATGGCGGTTCTTTCGGGAGGAAATCATCGCTTTTAAGCGACAAGGCAGCACCCCTGACGCCCTTGCAATCGTCAAGGGGAAGGGGCTGGATCATGTGAACGGTTTGATCCGCAAGTTGGGTTCTGTGAAAGAGTTCGCCACCAAAAAGGCAGAAGAGTTTCGAGCCAAAGCAGAACAGAACAAAAACGCCTCAATCAAGCAAACCCTGGCGGTCCTGCTGTTGGTGCTTTTGCTGGTGATGGGCCTTTCTTGGGTCTTAACTCGAAGCATCACCAAACCGTTGGGACGGCTGGTCGACTGGATCCAGCAGATTGAAAAAGGAGACCTAACGACGAAACAAGTTTCGGCTAATGACGAACTAGGCAAACTGGGTAGCGCCATCAACAGCATGGTGACTTTACAAAAGGCCACTCAGGAAGAAGCGGAACGGCAAAACTGGTATAAAGACGGCTTGGCAAGCTTAAATGACTCTCTGGTGGGCCACAGTCAAATGGACCGATTGGCGGATACAGCAGTCGAACAATTAGCGGAACACGTCAAGGCTGGCGTTGGGGCTTTGTATTTGATCGAAGGTGACTTGTTGGAGTTAGCAGGCAGTTATGCCTTTGTCCGCCGTGAGGAATTATCTGATCAATTTACCATAGGTACGGGGTTGGTCGGTCAAGTCGCTAAAGGTGAGAAGCCAATCTTGCTGACCCAAGTATCCAGGGAACAGTCGATCATCCAAAGCGGAACCAGCGCTTCAGCGCCGCAGGAAATCTATTGTTGTCCCTTGCTCCACGAAGGGGCTTTGTTGGGGGTCCTAGAGTTGGGTTCGCCAAGGGCGTTTACCCAGGTTGAACTCGAATTCCTCAACGAGGCCTGCATTGTAACGGCAAACTACTTAAACACTCAGGTCCAACAAGCCCGGATACAGCACCTGTTGGATGATGCGCAGCAGACAAACGAAAAACTTCAGATGCAGTCTGAAGAGCTGAATCAGACGAACTCCGAACTGTCTGTACAGCAGCAACAGTTGGAAGAGTCGAACCAGCAGATGGAAGAACAACAACAAATGTTGATGGAGTCGAAAGAACAGTTGTCTCGACAATACGACGAACTGAACCAAGCCCAAACCGTCTTGGCGCAAAAATCTCAGGAGCTTTCGGCAACCAATACCTACAAATCTGAATTCATGGCCAACATGTCCCATGAGCTTCGTAGCCCTCTAAACTCGATCATCTTATTGGGCCAAAAACTGGCGAAGGACAAAGATCATGCCTTCGAACCAGCCCAGGTTAAACAGTTTAGAATCATCGAAGAATCAGGTCGAGAGTTGTTGCGTTTGATCAACGACATCTTAGACCTGTCCAAAGTGGAAGCTGGGAAAATGGAGCTTTTAGGGGAAGCGGTGGATAGCGGCCATTTACTGGAATCCATGCAAGATTTATTTTCTCCTCAAGCGGAAGAGAAGGGCCTTGTGTTTGAGCTTGACGACCAATACAAAGGCCAGTTTATCAACGACCGTGCTCGGCTTGCTCAGATTTTACGCAACCTGCTTTCCAATGCCTTTAAGTTCACCAAACAAGGGCAAATCACCTTGAGAGCTAAAAAGGACTCAGGGAACCTTCCATTGGTGATAGAGGTTGAAGATACGGGGATCGGGATCGCCGATGACAAAAAATCCTTGATTTTTGAGGCCTTTCATCAAGCAGATGGAAGCACCAGTCGCGAATATGGAGGAACGGGCCTGGGGCTCTCGATCAGTCTTGAACTGGCCCATTTGATGGGCGGGCAGATCGAGCTGGAAAGCTTAGAAGGCAAAGGCAGCCTCTTTCGGCTTCGGTTACCTGAACGGATCAATGCCCACTTCAGTCCAACCAAACGGCCCGAATCTTGGACATTCACCCCTGAGCTGGAGAAGGCGGCGGACTCAATGAGCCAGGGCACTTTGTTGTTGGTCGAAGATGATATGGTTTTTGCCGAATACCTCAGTGAACGTCTAACCGAACGGGGGATCACGAACATCCACACCCCAATGGGGGAAGAGGCGGTCAAGATCGCCAATCAAACCCCTTTGATTGGGGTGATTTTAGACTTGGGTTTGCCGGATATCAGCGGGATTGATGTGCTTGCCGAATTGCGTAGCAAAGAAAAAACCCAATCTTTGCCTGTGTTTATCGTGACCGCAGCGGAACCGACCGAGACTTCTAAAAAGTTAGACACCATTGGTTACCTGACCAAACCTCTACAAGACGAGGATTTTGAAAAAATGGTGCAAGCGTTTATCACCCCAACTGTTGAGGTAAACAAACAGGCGCTGTTGGTTGAAGACAATGAAATCGAAGCTGAAGTACTGATGGGCCTTACTTCGGAACTAGATTTGGTGGCACAACGAGCCAAAACGTTGGAAGAGGCGGTGACTGCCTTAAGGGAACAATGGTTTGACTTGGTGATCCTAGACCTCAGGTTAGGCCAGCAAGATGGAAGCAGCCTGTTCGAAACCCTACGGCACATGGACCCTAAACCTCCGGTGATTGTCTACACCGGCAAGGAACTGACCGCCGAAGAAGCGGACGACCTGTCTCGGGATGCTCGCAGCATCGTGATCAAAACCGCCTTTTCCAGGGAGCGGCTGCTTGACGAACTGAACTGGGCGCTCTCGGCTCCTGAAGAAGAGCGGGTACGGCCGGTGGCATACTCAGGGGGGAACCTCAAAGGAAAACGGATATTGATCGTGGATGACGATATCAAAAATATTTTTGTGATCGCTTCGGTTCTCGCTGAAGCGGAGGCCGAGACAGTCCATGCAAAGAACGGCCAAGAAGCGCTCGACTTGCTGCGCAAAGACAGCAATGTTGATTTGGTCTTGATGGATATCATGATGCCGGTGATGGACGGCTACCAAGCGATGAGCGAAATTCGCAAAGATAAGGCGCTGGCCCATCTCCCTGTGGTCGCAGTGACGGCCAAGGCAATGAAGGACGACCGCAAAAAGTGCCTCGATGCAGGGGCGGACGATTACCTCAGCAAACCTTTGGATGGGGATATCCTGATTGGGATGATTAAAGCTTGGGTTAACAAACCAAAAGGCTGTTGAAACGATGGGTGAAACACTAGCAAAAATCTTGATCGTTGACGACCTACCCCAGAACCTTGTGGTTATGGAGGAGTTGCTTGACGAGGTGAAGGCGGAATTGGTTTGCGTACTTTCTGGTGAAGCTGCCTTAGAACAGCTTCTACAGCACCGGTTTGGTTTGATCTTGATGGATGTTCAAATGCCGATTTTAAACGGCTACGAGACCGCCGAATTAATCCGTCAAAACCCCACGACTCGCAATGTCCCCATCATCTTTGTGACCGCTTTGAATCAGGATGATGCCCATCAATTTAAGGCCTATGAAAGCGGTGCTGTTGACTTTTTGTACAAGCCAATCGTCCCTCAAATCCTGCTGAGTAAGGTTCAGTTTTTTTTGGAACTCTATTCTAGCCGAAGGGTTTTGGAAAAAACCATCCAGGAGTTGGAACAGGCCCGGCTCGAAGCGGTCCACGCCATCGAGAAGGCCGACCAAGCGAACCGTGCTAAGTCGGAGTTTCTCACCAACATGAGCCATGAAATCCGAACCCCAATGAACGCAGTGTTGGGTTTCACCGAACTGTTGCTGGATGAGGCTGGAACGGATTTGCAAAAAACCTTCCTCACATACATCAATACCGCCGGGCAGTCATTGCTGGAGATCATCAACGATATTTTAGACCTTTCAAAAATCGAGGCAGGCCGGATTCAGCTGGCAATGGGGCCGGTTGATCTAACGGAGCTGGCTGAAGAGATGCGACAACTGTTTACCTTGCAGATTGAAAAAAAACATTTGGATATGAAGGTGACGGTCCAGCCACTCACTTGCCCTTGGGTTACTTTTGACCGGTTGAGGTTGCGTCAAATCTTGTTAAACCTGATCGGAAATTCCATTAAATTTACAGACAAAGGCTGCATTGGTCTAGAAATCCAAGTTCACCCACACCAAGACACCAAGAACCTCGCCAGCTTAACGTTGAATGTTTCCGATACGGGAATCGGGATTGCAAAGGGCCATCAAACCCAGATTTTTGATCCGTTCACTCAAATTGAACAGTCAAGCTCAAGGCCTAAAGGCACAGGTCTGGGGTTGAGCATCACCCAACGTCTCACCCAATTGCTTGGTGGCTCCATCCGTATTGAAAGCGAGGTTGATCAAGGCACTGAGTTTATCTGCCACTTTGAACAGGTCTCTTTGGCAGAAGCTTCCACCGGTGAAGAACCCGAAGAGCAACCCTTGCCCACCGGATCGTCAGCCCAGGTGTTGGTGGTGGACAGTCACCTGGTGGACCGTCAGCTGGTCAAACATATTTTAGGGAAATCTGGTTACCAAGTCGTCGAAGCGAGCAACGGTCAGGAGGCCCTTGAATCGTTGCAGGACGACCAGATCGACTTGATACTGACGGACTTGAAGATGCCCGTTTTAGATGGGTATTCGCTCATTAGATCTTTAAAAACATCAAATGAATACCAAGAATATGAGGATATCCCTGTGGTTGCGGTGACTGCAGACGCTCTGACTGGAGTTGAGAAGCTTAAAAACCTCGGGTTTGCCCAGGTGGTCTACAAACCGCTAAAATCCGCCCAGTTGCTTAGGGTCGTGGCCGATTGTTTGCTCGCAACAAAAAACTAGACAACGGCTTGACCTTCTTCGCCGAAGAATCAATGACCAGTTCCAGACTGGAGTGGAGACCTATACACTAGGTTGGGGGATGTCATGGGTGCCCTCCTAAGTTAAGGCAGGCTGGTTGCGGGTGAGGTTTGATCAGGTTTCAGCATTGAGTAACGCTGCCATCGCCTTAGGTTCCTGGGCGATATCGGCCAAAGTGTATCGGTCCAACACTTGAAAAAAAGATTCAGCCGCTTCAGATAAGACATGTTTTAGGTTACATAAACGAGAAATTTTGCAGTTCCCCTCCAGGATAAAACATTCTGCCACCTCTCCGTCCTCACCGAGTCGGCGCAGCACCTCACCTAGCTTGATCGACTCCGCCGGTTGAGCCAACCAGATCCCTCCGTTATGCCCTCGTACGGTGTGTACGTAACTCAGCTTTCTCAATGACTGCACCACTTTGGTCAGGTGATTTTGAGAAATATCAAAGCTATCTGCAATTTCCTTGACGGTGGCCGGGGCCTCTGGGTTTAAATTGAGGTAGATCAGCACCCTCAAGGCATAATCAGATTGTTTTTTTAATCTCACGGATCAACCTTTGGAAACATTCAAAGCCAAATATACACAGGTTAACCCTAGCGAAATCATGGTGAAAGAACAAGAGATGGACAAATAAATTCATCAATTGTGCGCCTTGTTCCAAATAGGCATTTTATATGTTGATTTAAAATCTCGTTCGATTTATAAAGAGGTATCTAATACTCTTCTTTGAAGGACGGCCTGTGTCTTTGGTCTCGAATTCTAAGGATGAGGCTCAGCGACCGACTGACGAAGTGGGTCGGTATTGCTAACTTAAAGTGACAAAGCGAGATCTTATGGCTTGGGAAGCAGGAATAATCACTTTGGTAGGAACCCTGTTGATTTTTGCAATCGCAAAATGGTTGATCGGGTCCACCAAAGTCGTGGAGTCCATCGAAACGGTGGCTCCCAAAATGTATGGGTTACGTAAAACCTACTTTATTTTTCTTTTGGCACTCATTGTTGTCGCTCTGTTCGGCACATTGAGAGGGTTGCCCTATTTTGCTCCAGGTGACGCAGAACCGGACTATGCTGTTACGGTGACCGGGTCTATGTGGAGCTGGGAAGTTGGTGCAATCACCAGCCGAGCCGATGGGTCTACGGTAGAACAAGTACCTGCGGGCAAGTTGATCGAGTTTCAAGTGGACTCTACAGATGTGAACCATGGCATTGCGATTTATAACGGTGAGGGGCATATCCTGACCCAAACCCAAGTGATGCCTGGGCACCCTTCAAAACTCTACTACCAGTTTGAAACCCCAGGGACCTACCATCTTGTGTGCATGGAATATTGCGGCGCTGGGCACCCGGTGATGTCTGGACAATTACAAGTCAACTAAACACAACAAAGAGATAACGATGATCGACAATCCATTGAAGGCCAAACGCATGGCCATTGTCTACGCTATCACCGGACTGCTAGTTTTTCTAGTGTTGGTGTTGCTTGGGCTTGGCATGCGTCTATCACAAGCTGGAACGGTGGACCTCCCACCTGACCTATTTTATGCATTCATGACCTTACACGGCTTAGGCATGGTTGGTGTGCTTTACGTCGGCGTTTACGTCGGTGTTTGGTTCCTTACAGCTCAACATGCAAAACCGAGTTTGGGGCTTTTTAAATTCAACTATATCCTGACCCTGCTAGGGGTTGTTGGCTTGATCGTAGCGACTTTGATTGGTCGTTTTGGGGCCGGGTGGTATATTTTATACCCTCTTCCGTTTATGGGGTCCTGGCCTGAATGGGCGGTTGGAACCGCCATCATTTCGGTGATGATTTTAGGGGTGTCTTGGTTGCTTGGGCAATTGGACATGATCCGGGCCATCTCTGCTCGTTATGGCTTCACCAACGCATTGGGCTGGAATCATTTTTCTGCTAAGCCAATCAAAGAAGAAGTTCCTCCGATGATGTTGATCGTGATGGTTGCTATGTTGGCCGGGGCTTTGACTACAGTGGTTGGGGCGGCTTTATTGGCTTTATACTTGGTGAAATGGGTCAACCCTGCGTTGGAACTTGACGCCTTGTTGATGAAAAACATGGTCTTTTTATTCGGCCACACCTTGGTGAATATCACTTTATACTTTGGTGTCGCAGCGGTTTACGAAATGCTACCTATCTTCTCGGGCCGGCCTTGGAAGATGAATAAGATCGTCGTGATTTCATGGAATGCCACCTTCTTTTTGGTGTTGATCGCCTATTTTCACCACCTCTATTTTGATTTTGATCAATCGGTTGTGGTGCAGTACATTGGGCAGATTGCCTCTTACCTCAGCTCGGTACCTGCGACGGTTGTCACTGTGTTTGGTGTATTCACCCAAGTGTATCGCTCGGAAATCAAGTGGACCTTTGTTCCCTTGGCTTTTGTTCTCGGTATCACCGGTTGGATCGTTGGTGGTTTTGCAGCGGTGGTTGACTCAACCATCCGGTTTAACCTGTATCTACACAACACCCTGTGGGTCCCAGGACACTTCCACACCTACTTCCTTTTAGGGGTGGTGTTGATGTTCCTTGCTGTTGTCTACTACCTGATCGGCCCTCCAGAAGACAAAATGGCTCGGTTCGGGCTATGGAGCCTTGTGGTCGGTGGTTACGGTTTTGTGGCTATGTTCTTTGTCGCAGGGTTGAACTCAGTGCCTAGGCGAATGTCTAGTTACGAGTCCTTGCCGATTGAGTCGGTGGCCAAAGTGGGTCAGACGACGGCCGGTATTTCGGTGATCTTTATTTTGTTGATCGCAGTTGGAGCCTTGGCTTATTATACAGCTGTTTTCAAAGGTGTTAAAAGGGCGTGGTCCGAATAACAGGCTATGTGAAGGCCGCCCTCCCCGGTGTGGCGGCCTTGTCCTTTGTATGGGGGGCTTTGTATTGGTGGACCCTTGGGTTTTCTGCGTTTAGTAGTTATTCCCATGTCGCCCTATCAGCTCCCTCATTGCCGAACCGGCCTCCGGCTCTAGTCGTCACTGACCAGAGCGGGGGCCAGCTCAGGCTCTTTGAACCAACAGGCAGCTATCGCTTGTTGAGCTTTGGTTACTTGAGCTGCACAGGCACTTGTCCGCTCACCATTGCAGACTTTCAAGGTTTTCACCAAAGCCTTGTTGAGCAACGTCTCACAAACCTACAGCTCTTTACCATCACTCTCGCCCCACATCAAGATCTACCTGACGCTCTGCTGTTTTATTGGGAAAATTTAGGTTCCCCGAAAAATTGGGTTTTTGTCACCCCTGGTTTGGTTGAACGGGAGCCCTATTGGGAGTCCCTTCGGCGAATGGGTATGTGGGTTGACCGTAACGAGTTGGGCCAGCCGGTCCACGACAACCGCACGTTTCTGTTAGACCCACAAGGGTTTTTGATCCATTCCTTCGCCGGGGTTCCGACCTTAGAAAGGGTGCAGGCAATCTTGGCCCAGGAAGACAAATGAAGGGGTTCTTTATCTTTTCTATTTTGACGGTGTTATTCAGTGCACCGCCGATTGACCCTTGGATCGACCATTCAATGGCCGCCCAGATGGTGATCGAAATCCCGGTGCTGATTTTGTTGGGCTGGCTTTCAGGTTCAAAGGTAGCCCCTTCGCTCACAATACCTTGGTCCGCTGGGACACTGGTCCTCTGTGTGGGGCTGGTCAGCTTTTGGATGATCCCTCGGTCGCTTGACCTTGCGGTTAGCCAACCGATGGTTGACCTGCTGATGCACTTTTGTTTGTGGGTGGCCGGGTTCGGATTCGCCGCCAGCCTACCTCGCCTTGGGGTCATCACTCAAACCGCTATCGGGATCTACGGTGTTGCCATGTGGGCTACCTTCGCCTTGGTTCTTTCCCAGACAGCCGCCCAGATTTGTGCATGGTTTAGCCTTGAGCAACAAAAGTTTGCTGGTGAAAGTATGTTGTGGTTTGCCGGGTTGTTTTTAGTCTTTCATTTGGTCAACAGCATCCGTTTGCTGGTTCGGCCTGCTGACCCACTGGTTGAATAACGGTTGACTAGGTTTTGAAGCCTGATCCCTAAAGGAGCGGTTCATCACCTGAGTCACGAGTGGAGGTTTTTCTTCAGGAGTGGGTCGTTATCAAGGGAAAGTATAGACCGAATGTACATTTGTCCTTATACTATGGGTGAACTAATCTAATTTCCTTGAGGTACTCTTGTCGGTCGGAAAGCTAACAGGTCCAAAAAAAGCAGCTATTCTTCTCCTTGCCTTAGGCGAGGAAGGTTCGGCTAGTGTGATTAAAAACCTGGAAGATCGTGAGATCCAACAGGTCGGCTATTACATGGCCCGATTCACCGACGTCTCGCCAGAGGAACTGGACAACGTCTTGGAAGAATTTTACCGAAAGGTAGCGATGCAGGACCAAGGGGTCGCCATTAACGCCTCGGGTGACTTTGTCCGAAATGCGATTTCGAAGGCTTTGGGTGAAGACCGGGCCAAAGATCTGGTGGACAACCTTCAGTCCAGCACCGACGAAGGTGGTTTGGATTCGTTGAAGTGGTTAGAGCCAAAGATGATTGCGAACTTCATCATGAACGAGCACCCTCAAACCATCGCTCTGATCCTAGCTCACTTGGAAGACCCGGAACAAACCGCTGTGGTTGTTAGTGCCTTGCCTGAAAATTTACAGGCTGACGTGACCTACCGGATGGCGATTTTGGAAGCCATTCCTCCTGGGGTTGTGAAGGAAATTGAGGAAGTTTTGGCCCGAGAGCTCAAGAACTCCGGTGCTGCGTCTACCGCAAAGGTGGGTGGTATCGAGGCGGTTGCTGAGATGCTCAACACCATGGATAAGTCGACTGAATCCAGAATTCTGGCGACCATTGAGGAATCCAACCCTGACTTAGCTGAGCAAATCCGAGAATTGATGTTTACCTTCGAGGACTTGGTTTTGGTGGATCCTGCAGGAATGCAGATGATCCTCAAAGAAGTGCCGCAAAACGATTTGGTCTTGGCGTTGAAAACAGCTTCAGACGCACTCAAGGAACATATCTTCTCCAACATGTCTGAACGTGCTGCCGATATGGTCCGGGATGACTTGGAAGCAATGGGTGCTGTTCGGGTTGCCGACGTAGACCAGGCGCAGCAAAAGCTGGTTAAGGTCGCTCGAAAGCTCGAAGAAGAAGGGAAAATCATCATCAGTGGCGGCGGTGGCGGAGACGTGGTCTAACCGCAGCTTACCCCTCCCTAGAGCCTTGCTTTTTGTATGTCAGGGCTTGTGTCTCATCCTGTCTTGGATAGCCCTATAAAGCTCTTTCTCCCTTCTCTTTGTGGCATCACAAAGGGAAGGTTTTTTTTTGCAACTTCCTATGTATTCCCCCCTCATGAGACGATCTGAATTTCTGGTCACTGACCCCGGCTTGATCAGCCAAGTCCTGTCCGAGTCTGAGTCTGGTTGTGTAGCCATGGTTGATGTTGACGGCGGCCCCTATGCCACCGAGGTCAATTTGCTTTGGTTTGAGGGAAATTTGTGGTTTCATTCTGGCTTAGCGGGCAATAAAATCCAGTGCCTCAAGCAGAACCCAGAAGTTTTCATTTCCGTAGTTGTGCCCTCTAGCTTTGTGCCTAGTTACGCCACAGACGCCGAGAAACCCTGTAATGCCACCCAGTTTTTTCGTTCTGTGCATATCAAAGGTTGTGCTCGTTTTATCACGGATATGGATACCAAGATCAGGGTGATGGAAGGCTTTATGGCCAAAATGCAACCTGAAGGCGGGCACCGGCCCATGAAGGATTTTGGGAAAGCTTTAGCGGGCACTGCTTTGGTGCAAATTACACCTGAAAACATCGTGGGGAAGTTTAAGTTTGGTCAAAACCTGTCCGCAGAAAAACGAGCTGGATTGATCAAAACCTTGGAGTCTTCCTCCGACCCGAGGTCTCAAGAAGCGCTAAAATGGATCAGTGGACTTAGCAATCTTCGTTAGGTTATATATGGGATTGCTCTGCTCTACATTCGTCCGTTTTTGCTTGATCAATCACCAGGAAAATTGTTTGATGCCTCTGGTGGGTATGGGCTTTTTTGAGATAATTTTGTCATGGGTTGATCATTTAAAATAAAGTTTTCAGCTATGCCCGTGTGATTGGAAAATACATGGTGCTAATCAATCAAGTCAGTTCAACTGAGACGATTTAGGTCTATGCGATACTTGAAAATATACATTGTTGTTTTTATTTTTGCGATTTTTGCCTTTTCTGGTGTTTCTCACCAAATCGGGCAGAAACTGTCGATGCGATACTCTCCGCTGCTTGATGCAGCGATGGTGATCAAACTTGAAGTCACCAGGTCTCAACTCCAGCTCAATACACCCTCCTTAAAGGGCGACATCAATGGTTTATCGTTCGTTAAACATTTGGAGCGTGCTGATCGTTACGCGAGGGCGATGGCCGAAGGGGGCAGTACAGAGGAATGGGAAATTATTCCGGTCGAGGACGAGGCGACCCTTGAAATTGTCAAGACCATACAGGCCGAGCTTAGGGGGTTGGGAAAACAGTCCCAGGCAGTTGTGAACAGGGCGTCAAAGGACAAAGTAGGTGCTGCTGTGTCCCTCGAACTAGAAAAAACCTTCTTAAGTATCCTAGAGCATACAGACGAGGTTGAAGAAAACCTACAGGTATTATTCAGACAAAGCTTAGGTGTATTCAATTGGTTAGAAATCGGGCTTCAAGTTGCCGTAGGGTTGATGGGGCTTGCCCTGTTTTGGGTGTTGTCCCGGTTCGAACGGCAGTCGGTTCAGCTGTCGGCCAATGCGGTCGAAGAAGCTGTTGAACTTGCCAGGGAAATGGCCTTTTTAAAAAAGGCGATGGATGAACACGCCATCATCAGTAGCACCGACCGGGCAGGCCGGATCAATGCAGTAAACGAAAAGTTTTGTGAGATCAGCGGGTACACCGAAGATGAATTGATGGGGAAAAACCACCGGATGTTGAAAAGTGACGAACATCCCAGTGCTCTTTTTACCGATATGTGGGGGACGATCTCTTCGGGTCACCCTTGGCATGGCGAAATTAAAAACATCAAAAAAAATGGCGGTTTTTATTGGGTCAAGGCGACCATTGTTCCCTTCATGGAAAAATCAGGGAAGCCTTTTAAATATATTTCGATCCGTACCGATATCACCAAAGCCAAAGCTCAAGAAAAAGATCTGGAAAAAGCGGTCCTGGAAGCCTACGCAGCGACTGAGGCAAAAAGTAATTTTCTAGCGAACATGAGCCATGAAATTCGGACTCCGATGAATGCCATCATGGGGATGAGTTACCTTGCGCTTCAGACAAACTTATCGGTTAAACAGCAAAATTACCTAGAAAAAGTTCATAGCTCTGCCAAAGGCCTGTTGGGTATCATCAACGATATCTTGGACTTTTCTAAGATCGAAGCAAACAAGATGGAGATTGAGGCCGTCCCCTTTAGCTTGGACGAAGTCGTTCAAAACTTGATCACTGTGGCGGATGTCAAGGCACAGGAAAAAGGGATCATTTTTGAAGTGAAAATTGATGAAGATGTCCCAAAACAGTTGATCGGTGACCCGCTCCGGTTGGGTCAAATTTTGTTGAATTTAGCAAACAATGGGATAAAATTCACCGAACAAGGGCAGGTGTGTTTGCATGTTCGGCAGGGGGAATCCACCCTTGGTGCTGACTTAACCCTGTTGTTTGAAGTTCGTGACAGTGGTATTGGGATGACTCCAGAACAACAAGAAAGGTTGTTCCACTCCTTCAGCCAAGCAGACACTTCCACCACAAGAAAATATGGTGGCACAGGCCTAGGGCTTTCCATTGCAAAAACCCTTACGGAGTTGATGGGTGGGGAAATCTGGGTTGAAAGTGAGCTGGGTCAAGGGAGCCAGTTTTTCGTGACCATCCAGCTAAAGATAGATTCGAGCCCAAGCGAATCGGCCTGCTTTTACAAAACCCACCTCGCCGGGCTTCGGGTCTTGGTGTTAGATGATAGTGCTAGTGCTAGGCATATCTTGGAGGAATTAGCCCACTCCTTTGGGTTGGTTGCTGAATCCGCTTCAATCGGTTTACAAGCCTTAAAAATGATTGAAGACTCTGAGAGCCAGGGCGAACAATACGACCTGTTTATCGTAGATTGGCAGATGGCAGGCATGGATGGGCCACAAACCTTGGAAAAACTTCAAGTTGAGATGGGGCACTATGGGTTCCCAGCGGTGGTGATGGTTTCAGGATATGATGTCCTTGATATGAAAAAGGCCTGCGTCGGGCTGGATGTTTTAGCCTATCTGTCTAAGCCTGTTGTTTCTAGTGAATTTTATAATGTGATGTTGAAAGTTTCTCGGTTGAAGGAGGAAAGGTGTTTAGCCTCGACGAAAAAGAAGAAAAAAAGCTATCAGTTTGATAAAATTGCTGGGGCCAAAATCTTGTTGGTGGAAGACAATCTGATCAACCAGGAGGTTGCTTTAGGTCTGCTGGAGCAACTTCGGTTTGAGGTCGTAGTGGCTAACCATGGGCAGGAGGCGTTGGATATTTTGGATACCGGGAAGCATTTTGATTGTGTGTTGATGGATATGCAGATGCCCGTTTTGGACGGTTACGAAACAAGCCGCAAAATCCGGGAAAGTCCTTTATACGGCGAATTGCCCATCATTGCGATGACCGCCCACGCAATGTCTGGGGATAAGGAAAAATGTATTGAGGCAGGGGCAAATGACCACTGCACCAAACCCATCGATCCAGACAGCCTTTTTGAACAGCTATGCATTTGGGTTCCAGAACAAGAGGCACTCAGTCCTGTCCAAGGGCAGCCTCTTTCCGGCGAGCCGTTGCCAGTTGCTGAGGTTTTGACCTCCCAAACTCCACAGTTGGTTGGTTTTGAAGTCGAAAAAGCGATCAAACGTATCGGTGGTAAACTGGAAACCTGGGTGAAGGTCTTGGGCAGTTTTTTAGCGGAAGAAAAACAAGTACAATCAGTGGGGCAAATCAGAGGCTCTCTGGATGCGGGGGATGTTGGCCAAGCAAAACAGTTGATTCATTCCCTCAAAGGCGCAGCAGGGAATATTGGTGCAGTCAATATTGCAGAGGCCGCAGCCACCCTAGAGGATGCGTTACGTCAGGAGGGGGAACCTGGGCCTGAGCTTTTAGAAGGTTTAGACCAAGCGATGGGAGTGGCACTGTCAGAAGTAGAGAATTTCTTACAACGTCGATCTAAGCTGGGGCAAGTTGAATCCCTAGATGGCACACCGAGTGCGGAGCCTGTTGCAAATATTTGGGATAGGCTGTTTCATTTGAAAGAGCAACTTGACAGCTTTGACTCAAGTGCAAAATATACCATTGCTGAGCTGCTTGAAAGCCCTCAAGCGGGACCTTTAGAAAATGAGTTAAATCAAATCAATCAATCGTTAAATCAGTATGAATTTGAGAAGGCATTGGAAGTATTGATGCCCTTGTTAAACTCCAAAACTTGATCGTGAAGGTACAACTGTGAATATCAAACAAAACCAGAAAACAATTTTGGTTGTTGATGATAATACAACGAATATTGACGTGGCAATGGGGGTATTGAACCCTCATTATTTTGTTCAAGCTGCGACCAGTGGAAAAATGGCTCTCCGGGTGATTGAAAAGAAAAAGCCTGATTTGATCTTGTTAGACGTCATGATGCCAGAAATGGACGGGTATGAGGTCCTAAGGTTTCTCAAAGAATCCGTATCTACGGTAGATATCCCGGTGATTTTTCTCACAGGGATGTCAACCGAGGAAGATGAAGAAAAAGGGTTGCTCCTTGGAGCCGCAGACTATCTGGCCAAGCCGCTGAGCCCCCCCATATTACTCGCACGGATTTCTACTCACTTGGTGAACTATGAAGCGAAAACCTACCTCAGGAATCAGGCCGACCTCTTAGAAAAAAGTGTCGCAGAACGCACCGAGCTGTTAGAGACAATCCAAGATGTTTCGATGATCGCCCTGGGTGCGTTAGCCGAATCCAGAGACCCAGAGACCGGGAATCACCTGAGGCGCACCCAAGGGTATGTCCAAGCTTTGGCGAATCATTTCAAAGATCACCCTGACTATCGTGACGTTCTCACCCCGAAAAACATCACCTTAATCAGCAAATCTGCGCCTTTGCATGATATTGGGAAGGTCGGTATCTCAGACAGCATTTTACTGAAACCAGGCAAACTGACCGCTGTAGAATTTGATGAAATGAAAAACCACCCTCGGTACGCCAGAGAAGCCTTAGAGGTGGCTATTTCAGCCTTAGGCTCCAATAATTTTTTGCATTTCGCCTATGAGATCGCTTTTGGTCACCATGAAAAATGGGATGGTTCAGGGTATCCACTAGGGTTGTCCGGTACCGATATCCCGGTATCCGCCCGTTTGATGGCTATTGCCGACGTTTACGACGCTCTGGTGAGTGCCCGCCCGTATAAACGGCCTATTGCTCATGATAAAGTGGTGGATATCATCGTTGAAGGCCGGGGAAGCCATTTTGATCCTGTCTTGGTGGATGGGTTTTTAGCGTTGGAGCAAGAGTTTGATGCCATTGCAAAACGTTACGTTGATCAAACGATCGAAATATAATTTTTTTTGAAGTGTACATTTGGTTGGGTCAACTTTTTGGGTTTATTGTGCCTCCTTCTCCCAAGAAATGAGTCTGATACCTTTTGGCCCCTACACCGGTTCTTAGCTTTTTTTTGATATAGACAATATAAAATTCATCCGGTAGTATTTGCATCCCCTGATTTTTAGCTTGCCAAATCAGATTTATAAACATAGTATTCGGTATGGAAACGTTGTTTCATTCTGAATCAAGGTTTCAATTTTCAACCACCATGGTTGAAAACCGGGCCCTATTGATTCAGTTTGGACGCTGGGGCTATCACTGCATCGACAAGGCGATGCCCTTTATTTTCCCAAAGATGACCCAAAAATTTACAGATTTCGGTTTGCTTCCACAATTGGAAAAAAACCTCGCTCAACTTGATTATATCACCCCCACCCCAATCCAAGCCCAATCAATCCCTTCTTCCCTTGAAGGAAAAGACTTACTTGGGATTGCGCAGACCGGTACCGGAAAAACCGCTGCTTTTTCTTTGCCTTTGCTACACCGCTTGGCCACAGAAAATTTGAAGATGCGCCCAGGAAAAACCCGGTCCCTGATATTAGCTCCGACTCGGGAATTGGCGAGTCAGATCCACAAAGACATTAAAGTATACGGAGAAGGCTTAGGCTTGAAAGCGGCGGTTGTGTTTGGTGGTATCAAACAACACAACCAAGTTCGTGCGATGAAACAAGGCCCAGATATTCTGGTTGCGACACCAGGGCGTTTGGAAGACTTGATCAGCCAAGGGCACATTAAATTAGACCATGTAAATTGCCTGATCTTAGATGAAGCTGACCGGATGTTGGATATGGGTTTTATCCCCGCTATCCGCCGGGTTTTGGCGATGTTACCGAAAGAACGACAAACCATGTTGTTCTCAGCGACCATGCCTAAAGCAGTGGCTCAGTTGACTGAAAACTTCATGAAAAATCCAGTACGGGTTGAAGTGAACCCTGAATCAAGCACTGTTGACCGGATTTCTCAAGAGCTTGTACACATCCCACAGACACAAAAACTTTCTCTGTTGAAAGAAATTCTCCAGTTAGACGAAGTGGAGCAAGTGATTGTTTTCAGCCGAACCAAACATGGTGCGGAGCGGCTCAGTAAGGGGATTCGGGCCATGGAGCTTGACTGCGAAGCGATTCACGGGAATAAGTCTCAAAATCAACGACAGAAAGCTTTGGATGATTTCAAACAAGGTAACTTGAAGGTTTTGGTGGCTACCGATATTGCTGCTAGAGGCATTGATGTTGCTGGGGTGAGCCATGTGATCAACTATGATCTACCTGAAGAGCCTGAGTCTTATGTCCACCGAATTGGTCGGACAGGCCGAGCGGGACGTAGTGGCGTAGCGATTTCATTTTGTAGTGGTCAAGAGTCAAAGCAACTCAAAGCGATTGAACGTTCTATCGGGCTATCGATTCCTTTAGGCGGCTTTTCTCGCCAAGAGTGGTCAGACGCTGCTGCTGCTGAACCACCAGCCCCTAAAAGAACCCAAGGCGGACGTCCTGGACGTCGACCACAAAGTGGTGCTGCTGGAAATGCTGGTCGCAGAAGCCCTCAAAAAGCACGAGCGAAAACCGGTGGATCTGGGAATTGGAGTTCTGCAAAACGGACTGCGTAATCACTTGATCTGTTTTTTATTGTTCCGTTGAGGAAGGGAATCAGGCTCGTTGAGCCTGATTCCCTTTTTTTTTAACTTTTTGAGCTTACGTTCACCTTCCCTTTGCCTGGGCTTGGCTGTGTGACTCTGCTAATGACTTTTCGAGTTGACAGGTATTTTGACCTTTGAAGTCTATCTTGATAGACTTGGATCGTCTCACTCAACAAGGTATATGATGAAACGGTTGATCCTTCTAGCCATGGTACTGCTCTTGTTTGCCCCAGCAAGCTACGGCATTGAACGGCGTAAAAAACAGTTTTATGATGAACCAAGTCATCTGATCATGCCTTTGCCTTACAGTATCCCTGGAATCGGGCAAGGCATGATGGGGATCGGACTGTTGGGGAACGTCTTTGGTAGCTATACCGATGTGTATGCTTTGAGGATTAACGGTGATGCGGCTGGTACCATTGCCGCTGTGCAAGATGTCCACATTATCCCTGAAATGTTGTGGGTGAGTGTTTTTTATCAGGATCTCTCCCGAGCTGCGGTTAGCATGTATAACCAACGAGGCATGGACAGCTTAAAGGAAGATTACCGGCTGATTGAGCTCAACAAAGTGTATTCAACCAGTGGGAGTGCTGTGGTTAGCTTTTGGGACCGTCGTGTGGAGTTGTCCTACGCTGATTTCTCCCAGGACATTGGAATCACCCGGATACTTTCCCCTGAAGGCGCGGTCATTTCTGAATTTACAGAGCCTTACACATCGACCAACAAGTCGAGCATGTCGTCTTTGATTTTGGACTATACCGATGATTCCCAAGACCCAAGGGTCGGCGTTCGGTTCCAGATCAGCCAGAATAAGTCCCCTCAAGCGAGCCTGCGAGACCCGACATTTTACGTGCAAAGCAATTCCGTATCCGCATACCTACCGATGGGCTCAGCAAGCACCTGGGCGTTTAATTATTACCGGTCTGATGCCGTGGTATCAAAAGAGGGGATTGCTGATGCGACATCGATCAAGGCTGAATTGGGGCTGAATTGTGCTGATACGGATACCGCTTGTTTAGAGGCTGAAGCTGGGCTGGTTGCGGACTTCCAAGCCCAACGGAAATATGGCACTGCTGATAGTTTAGGCGGGCAGAACCGGTTACGAGCTTACCCCCAAAGTCGCTTTCAGGCCGCTCACTCATTGTACTATGGGACGGAGTTCCGTTGGAACTTTGATGAAGAAGTCACTCCGTTCGATTTTTGGTTATGGCAGGATGTCTCCACAGGGTTACAACTGGCCTTTTTTTACGAATCAGGAACGGTGGCGGACTTGGCTGCAGACTTAGGGGCGACGACCCAGACCTCGACAGGGGTTGGTCTCAGGATGGTTTCCGCCTCTGGATTTGTGTACAGAGCTGATGTTGCGACTGGCCATGAAGGCTCTGCAACCACCATGATTTTTAGTTATCCTTGGTGAATCGAGGGATTGTACCTCTCCCCAAAAATTTCAGTGTCCAGACACAGGCACTGTTGAAGTCCCAAACACCTTTTTGTGTCTCTTGCTGTTTCCTGTACTTTACAAACCAGGATTCTCTCAGCCAGTGTGAGAGAAAGAAAGGATCTATAGAAAATAGAAGGTCGATTTTCGACTTCGAACGAACCCCAAGTGATCCATGAATAACCTAGCCCCCTTCATTCTTTACATTGATGCCGATGCCTGCCCAAGAGCGGTGAAAGAATTGATATTCAGGGCTTCGATCAAACGGCGGGTGCCGGTGGTGATGGTGGCAAATCGGGTCATGGAGACCCCGAAGACCCGGTGGGTGACCTCTGTAGTCGTCTCAGCAGGTCCTGACGTGGCTGATGCTTATATTGTGGAGCATGTTGTCCCTGGTGACCTGGTCGTTACAGGAGACATCCCGTTGGCCTCCTTGTTGTTGGCAAAAAAAGCGTTGGCAGTTGACCACAGGGGCCGTGAGTTCACCGAGTCGAATATCAGGGAGCGGCTGTCTATTCGAGATTTTTCCGCAGACCTGAGGGAGGCTGGGATAGAAACCTCTGGGCCAAAGGCCTTCAGCCCTAAAGATAAAGAAAGCTTTGCAAACACCATGGATAGATGTTTGACCCGTTTATTTAACCGGTGGGCTCAAGCTGAATCGATGGCAAAAAAATTGGCAGACTGAAGACAAATAATTTAATTCTCCGTTGCCTTAGCAGCGACCTTAACATACTCAAACCAATCCATTGCACCTCATGACTCAAGAAACCCGTAAAACAGACCCTAGCTTTTCCACCATTGTCCGGTTGGAGTTGCAAAACGATCAAGATGTGTTGAGCACAGTGATCAAAGTGATCCATGACAATGACGGTGAAATAGGGGCGATTGATGTTGTGGAGGTGAAAGAGGGCTGCATGGTGCGAGATATCTCGATTGAGACAGGCAGCTATGAAAAAAGCCGTATGATTGCAGATCGCCTTGCTGAGATTTCAGGCTGTGTGGTTCTAAATATCTTGGACCGCACTTTTTTGATTCATCTTGGCGGAAAAATCGAGGTGAGCAGCCGAACACCGATCAAAAACAGAGAACAGCTCTCTAGAGCTTACACTCCTGGCGTGGGGCGTGTCTGCATGGCGATCCATGAGGACCCGCAAAAAGCTTACCAATTGACCATTAAAAAAAATGCCGTAGCCATCATCTCAGACGGCACCGCTGTGTTGGGACTGGGGGATATTGGGCCTGAAGCGGCCATGCCAGTGATGGAAGGCAAGGCGATGCTTTTTAAGGAGTTTGGGAATGTTGATGCCTTTCCCTTGTGCTTGAACACCAAGGATACCGAGGAAATCATCCTGATCGTTAAGGCGCTAGCACCGACGTTTGGTGGCATTAACTTAGAAGATATTTCTGCTCCTCGTTGTTTTGAAATCGAGAAACGTTTGAACGAAGAGTTAGATATCCCCGTATTTCACGATGATCAGCACGGAACCGCTGTGGTTCTGGTCGCCGGGTTTATCAATGCCCTGAAAGTGGTGGGCAAAAAACCTGAAGATGTGAAGGTGGTGGTCTCTGGGGTGGGCGCAGCTGGAACAGCTTGTTCCAAGATGTTGGAAACTGTCGGGGTGAAAGAAATCATCGGCTGTGACCGACAGGGGGCTATTTATAAAGGCCGTCCGGGGCTAACTTCGGCGAAAGCCGAATACGCTGAGTGGACGAACCCAAATCAGATGGTTGGTAGTGTGCAAGAGGCATTAGAAGGTGCCGATGTCTTCATCGGGCTTTCTGGCCCTGGGCTGTTGAAGGTTGAGGATATCAAAAAAATGGGCTCAGACCCAATTGTCTTTGCCATGGCTAACCCAGTCCCGGAAATCATGCCAGAAGAAGTCAAAGGACATGTGGCTGTGATGGCCACGGGCAGAAGCGACTACCCGAATCAAATCAACAATGTTCTCTGTTTTCCAGGGTTATTCCGAGGGGCCTTAGATAGCTTTGCTTCTTGCATTAACGAGGAAATGAAAATGGCTGCTGCCAAGGCAATCGCCGAGTCGATTCACTCGGAGCAGCCGACCGCCGAATATATTATACCTAGCGTATTTAACCGGAATGTATCAAAAAATGTTGCTGCTGCGGTTTACAAAGCGGCGGTTGAGTCTGGAGTGGCACGGCAATATATACAATAGGCTTGTACTGAAATAGGTCGCCAGTATCATTTAAATTAGAAGGGGGGGGCATGGACTACCAAACGGTGTTATTTTCGATCATTTATTTTCTTTCAGGCGGCATCGCTACGTTGCTGCTTGCCAAAAAAGTCTACCAACTTAAGGCGGTTGACCCCAAGGCAAACCAAGAACTGTCGATGATCAACCAATACTTGCTTGAAGAGGTCATCAAGCGAAAACACTCTGAAAAGCAGCTGACCGAGGGCAAAGAAATTGTCGAGGCGGCTAGCATATTAAAAGACTGCTTTTTGGCGAACATGAGCCATGAACTCCGTACCCCTCTCAACGGAGTGATTGGGATGAGCCAGCTGTTATTGGATACTGAATTAGACCATGAACAGGAAAAGTTTGTGACGGTGATCTTGGATTCTGGCAATGGATTGCTGCATAAAATCGCTGATATTTTGGATATTGCGGCGAGCCAAACAGGGAAGATCGTGCTGGAAAGCCGGAACTTTAAATTGAAACAATTGCTGAAAAATCAATTCCGATTGTTCGAGCCAGCAGCAATGGGTAAGGGGTTAAATCTAGAACTTCAACTTGATGGGGATTTACCGAAACTTCTTTTTGGTGATGTATTACGGCTGGACCAAGTGATCGGTAGCATCGTTTCGAATGCCATTGATTATACAGAAAAAGGGGACATTAAGATTTTGGTCGCCACCGAGCCTCTAGGTGACGACACAGTCTTATTGAAAATCGCCATCGTGGATACCGGTATTGGTATCCCAGAACGGAAACAAAAAGTCATCTTTGAACCTTTTGTACAGGTCGATATGTCCCCGCGCCGAAAGCACGGCGGCGTTGGGTTAGGGCTTTCTGTTGCCAAAGAGATTGTCGAAGTCATGGATGGGACGATCAGCCTTTCAAGTGAGTTGGGCCAGGGAACGGAAGTCCAAATTAAAATTGCTTTCCGATTGGTCGAGGATCATGGCTTAGCTGAGGCTGCCAGTACAACGATTTAGTTTTCTGCCAACATCAGGCCGAATTACCTGGTTCAACTTTTGATGATGTTTTTTTGGATGGCTTCAAAAAGGAGTTGCCGGTTCATTGGTTTACTTAAAAAGTCTGTCATGCCCGCATCGATACATTTTCCCCGGTCACTTTCGTAAGCATTTGCGGTCATGGCAATGATCGGGATATCTATATCCATGACTTCAGGGTCCCCTGACCTGATTTTCTTTGTGGCTTCTAAGCCATCCATGACGGGCATACCGACATCCATCAAGATGACTTGATGGCTTCCTGCCGCTAGAATTTCGATCGCCTGAGCGCCATTCCCCGCTATGTCGACATGGGCCCCGCCTTTATGGAGCACTTTTGCAGCAAGCTTTTGGTTCTGTATGTTGTCTTCCACCAATAAAATCCGAACACCGTCCAGCGCCATCGGGCGATCCCCCAGTTTTTGGGGGTGTGCAGCTTCGGGGTAAGGCTCCCCGACCAGAGCGGAAAAGGAGAACGTACTGCCTTCGCCTTCATCACTATGGAGCCACATCGAGCCGTTGACCAGTTCAACAAGCTTTTTGCAAATGGTTAAACCAAGGCCTGTCCCTCCAAAGTGTTTGGTGGAAGAGTTATCCGCTTGGGTAAAACTCTCGAAAATATATTCGAGCTTTTCTTTTTGGACCCCAATGCCTGTATCAGACACTGAAAACTGTATGGAACATTGACGTTCAAATTTTTGTACTTCGCTAACATTCAGGCTGATGACCCCTTTTTTTGTGAATTTAAAGGCATTGTTCAGAAGGTTCATGAGGATTTGTTTTAAACACTGCTGGTCGGAGTGGATGATTTTTGGGACATTCGGGTCGATCTGTAAGCGTAGTTTTATGTTTTTGTTTTTTGCAATACCTTGAAATAACTTGATGACAGATTCTAAAAATTCCTTGATCACGAAGTCCTCAAGATATAAAACAACCTTTCCAGATTCGATTTTTGAAATATCAAGTACATCGTTCACCAACGCCGTCAATCGGTTCGCCGATAAATTGATGACCTCTAGAAACTCTTTTTGTTCTGGGTCCACCGCCATGTCTAGTGCCAATTCAGCAAAGCCCATGATCGCGTTCAACGGGGTTCTGAGTTCGTGACTCATGTTAGCCATGAATTCAGACTTTGCGTGGCTTGCAGTCTCGGCCTCTTCTTTCGCCCGAAGCAAATCCTCTTTTTGGCGGCAGGCGATACATGCCGCTGAGAGTTTTTCGTTGACCTCTAGTAGGCTGCGATAAATAGGTTCGTGGTGTGGCTGCCCAGATTTTCCTAAGATTAAAAACCCAAACCCTTGGAGTAAGAAGATTTGGTAACTGGTTCCTTCCACGGAACATTGAAGGGGCCAATGTTGTTGCTTCACCCGTTCGTAGGATTGGAGAGCGGGGTTATCACGGAGACAATCTTTAATTTCTGCTTGATAGGGAACCACTCTAGGGATGCTAAAACAGGGGATAGGATCAGCATTTTCCTTGAAAACAAAGATTTGGGCGCTCGAAAAATTCAATTTTTTCATGTACACAGACAGGCAGGTTTTGAGCATGGTTTTTAACTCAAAGCTCCCTCCGATCGACATGGCGATCTCATAAAAAATCTGTGTTTTGGAGTTTTCGTTCATAGCGGGCGTTCAAAAAAACCAACAACAGCGGTTTTGTTGTGGAACTCCAAACAGGTATCACTGTTATTGGCAATTTCACCGATGGTCAGTGCCCCGAACAAGGGGGTGCCATCTTCTCGGACCGCTGCCAGCTCTTCTTGAAACTGATCGCCCATCACCAGGACCCTGGAAATGCAATCTATCAAAATCATCACGGTGTTCTCAGTGGGCTGAAAACTTTCTTTCGCTGTTGTTTTTGCGGATTTGGCAGCGCTGACTAGGGACTCAATGTCTCCGTGCAAGATTTCAACGAAACAACCCTTTGGCACCTCGCCTGCACAGATCATCGATTGATTTTCACCTAAAAACATCGGATCTCGGACGATCATCTCGCCGCCAATTTTGCTCATCCCGAAGGGGTATGCCTTGGCGATTTCAAAAAAATTATCTGCCGTAAAAACTTGGTTCGAATGCTCTTCGACCACCTGCCTGTAGACTTCAAATGCAGGCTGCCAGTCCAAGGATAGGATGGTGTTTTCGGAAGCCTCGGTGACTTAGAAGGGACGGGAAATCGGATACCACCCGTGGTTTACCCCGATTTTGGACCGTACTGCTGTGTGGGCAATGATCGCTACATCCTGCAACAGGCCGCTGTTCGAGTAAATACAGGGTTTTTGTACCATGCTCAAGCTGCCTGCACCGCCGCCAATATAGTTTGTGGTGAGGCCAAAACTGTTATAGAGCCCGTCCACAACCTGACTGATTTGTGGCGAAAAAGCGTCTAGAAACAAAAAGGTGGTGCTAGGTGAAAGCGGGGATGGGAAGGCTGCTTCAATGGCACTATCGACATCGATATCGCTGCTAGATAGGCTCTCTAGTACTTTGACATCGATCGGTTCATAGATCCCGACCAGTATACTGCCTCGATCATAGTTTTGGTCTTCAAAAATCAGCCCTGGGACCAGCGCCCCAAAAACGGGTTTCTTTAAGGAACTTAAAAGAGGGTTGATTGTTTGGGTCGGCCATTCGTTTTTATCCGCTGTGAGGACGAATATACCTTGGACCTGTTCGTTTGAATTCAGGGAACCTAAGTTTGTAGAAAATAGGTCAATATCACCGATTGGATCAAAATAGATCAACATGCTTCCTCACTCCCTTTATGTTTGCACAGCCTACACAATGTTGAACCATAGGTGACTGGAACCATAGCAAACTTGTAATGGATTTACAAGTTTTGAATCTAGGGTTGAACATTTTAATTGGACTCAACTTTAAGGGGATTGCCGGTGATGGGTTGTCTGGTTGTATTTGGTTCAATAGAGGGAGGGTGATCATAAACCTTGGGAGGTTACCCCAAGGTTATAGTCTAGGGGAGTTTTGAGACATGCAACAGGTTCGTCCCGACACCGTCGGCTTCAACCCAAGCGATATAGCCAATTCCTCCAATGGAAGTCAGATTCGCCATGGAAGCATTTTTCGTTGAATCAACATTGATGCCGTTGGTGCCGTCGCCATCCATCGGTTTTTGACCAAACTCTGACAAGGAGATCACCCGGATTTGGCTGGCTGTTCCGTTATCTTCTTGCCATGCAACCAAAAGGCTGCCCAACCCAAGGGTGATGGTCGGTCGGTAGGCCGCCTTCGTGGTGTCATAGTTGAGGCCTGTGGTTCCACCACCGTCCATGTTGTTGTTGTTTAGGGTGTAGGTGTCATGCTGGCTCATCCGAATTTGGCCAAGGCCGTCAGACTCCTTCCACACAAGGAAGACGTCTGGGGAAGAAGCTACGATTTGAGGGTTCCGGGCATGGAGTGTTGGGTCCACATTCAGGCCGTCCGCCACATTACCGTCCAGTATATTACGGGAGGTGCTGCCGTTCCATTCTGAAAATCTAGTTTGTTGGATAAATGCTCCATTTTCCTCGGCCCAACCGAGGTATAGCTTTGAGCCCGTGCTGCCGATCACTGGATTAAAGGCATTTTTAGTGTTCAAATAGTTTAACCCTGGAGTCATGCTGTCCACAAAAGTCCAAGGCGGTGCAGTTGGGCTAGCGGTGACCGTGCCACTCCACTGAGCCAACCGGATGAGGTTGGTTGTGCTGGTCGTGTTGTATTCGCTCCATGCAATAAATAACTGGTTGTTGTGGACCGCTAGCTTGGGGGTGATGGCATTGGCATTGATATCGGCGTTGATGCCATAGCTGTTGTTACCATCAATAGAGGTCCAAGAAGTCCCGTCAAACTGTTTCACCCGGATCTGGGTCATGACCCCGTTGTGCTCCGACCAAGCGGCATACATGTTCCCGTTGAACTCAATCAAGTCCGGTTCCACCGCACTGTTGGCACCGTTTTGGTTGATCCCGCCGGTTGTTCCACCATCGGCCCAGCTCCAGGTATTGGTTGATAAATCCAGGGCACGAACTCGAACTTTTTGGACGCTCAAGTAGGGTTCGGACCAACTAACAAATAGCTTGCTCATCCCAGAGCGAATCACGGGGTTGCTTGCGCTGGAGGACGTGCCGTAGTTCAGCCCGTTTGTAAGCCCCCCATCGTTGTGTTGCCACCCGACGATACCCCAGGGGGTCGTGGTGTTCCATTCTGTGTCGAGGGGCATCCCGTTTGACGACTTTACACTCGTCTTCACCCGGAAATTCAACTGGGTATAATTGGGGACTGGGTTCACAGGGGCAATGGTGAATGTGACCCCGTTTGATGTGCTGTAGTTGGTGGTGGCTAGGCAGCTGACAAAGTTATCAACGCTAAACTGAAAGGTGCCGGTACAGGTGCCGTCTGTGTATTGGACCCCAATGGTTGCGGTGTCGACGTTTTCCGAAAAGGTAATCACCGGGATAAAGTTTCGGTCTAAATCCACCGCTCCTGAAGCAGGGGTTACCGAGGCGATAGACAGCGGGTTGGTAGTTGTGGTCCCTGCTGCTGAAACCGTGATGAACCCCTGGGTAGAGGTCCAAGTTTGCGCCATGGCGTGGTGACTGCCGCTTTGGGCGTCGGTGTTGACTCTCACTTTATAAGTCGTGCCGTTGGCTAAAGGCCCTATAGCTCGATACGTAAAGCTCTTGTCAGTCGTCGAGTCTGCGCCGCCAGAGAGAGAAATACAGGTGCTGAAGCCGTCCGCCGAAAGGGACACCGAACCCCCACAAGGGTCAGAGCCTGAATAAGTGGTCAGGCTCGTTGGGTCCATGGCACGGTTGAAAAACAGCCGCACCGAAGTATTCACCGGGACCGAGGCCTGACCATCGGTAGGTTCGATAGCGACAAGACTGGCCACACCGCCGCCTTGCATCATGACAGAGTTGCCATCGGGGTTGTGACAACTGCCAAGCAAGAAAGCTGTTGTGATGAATAGGACCCAAAAAAAGGTTGATTGCATCCGGCACATTTGATTTCCCACTGTTGCTTGTTATTCTTCCGTTAGCGCTATTTTATCATATAAAGCGGTGGCGAGCAATGTCATAAAACTTCGAATTGTCGCACCGAACCCTCTAACGTTACTTGTCTGACTAGGTAGGAAGGGCGGGGTTGAAGCTAGCGGGAAAAACGAACTGCGTGGGGGAGTCTGTCAGTTCGACCCCCTGCGAGAGGCGAGTGTCGAACTGAAGTCACAAATCAAAAACTCAATTTGCGGAGGGCAACTTGATTTCAGGGTCCGTTTCGCTAGGCCGGTAAAGCAACAAAGTTTTACCAATTTTCTGTGCAACAGCGCAGTGAAGGGCATCTGCAATTTCGATCCCAGCCTGGGCCAAGTCAATGGTGGTGTTTTGTAGCAGCTTGATTTTGATCAACTCGTGTCGTTCTAAAAGTTCGCCTACTTTCTTTAAAAATTCTGGGCTAAGCCCAGATTTGCCGAGCTGTAACAGCGGCTTGAGCGGGTGCCCAAGGCCCCGGAGGTGTCGTGCTTGTTTTCCGGTAAGTTGGATGGTCATGGATTCCTTATGTTTATCTGAATATTGAACCTTTTATCCTACTTCGAAGGACAGTATATTGTCTAGCGTTCCCTGCACCTAACGTCACTTTACTACCCTGACCCAGGGCACAACCAGCGACTGAAACCCCTAGACAAGAACGCCCCAATTGATTACAACTGGTCCATCCAACCAAACACCAGATGCAGGCCCTGTAGTTCAACGGATAGAATAGAGGTTTCCGAAACCTCCGATTGTGGTTCGATTCCACATGGGGCCACCAGTATTTCAGTCGGTTACAGGGTTGTTGGGTGGTTGTTTGAAAAGACAATGACCGGCGGCAGGGCAATAAATAGGCAGTTGCTTTGCCCATAAAGACAATTTAAAGACAACAGACGGAGTTTTGCGGTTCCTCAGACAACCGAGTTTAAACCCAAGATAGATTATAAAGAAGATTCAAAAGGCACCCGAGCCCCGGTTGCCTTTTTTTTTGCCCAAAAACCCAAATCAAACCCCCTATCCCCCCCGTTTGTCCCTTAGATTGAGTCAATAGTTCTGTATCTCTAGTCTCGGACCCTAGAATTATCTTTGATGACTGTCCTCACAGCCTGGAGCCGGTATGAGAATCTTTAACGTACAACATATATTTACACCTAGGTTTTACATTTGAATTAAAAAGCAAACCCAAACCCAAACCCAAACCCAAAACCCAAAACCCGGGCCTAAGCGCCGCTGGCGATTTCGCTTTGCAGCCCACCAGCAAACCTGATAACGATTATCTGTAGGCAATAAATCAAGATAAGTTCAGATAACAACAGATAAGCGATAGAGGAAAAATGGCCTTTGAAGAAAACCGCTGAAGTGACCCCAATCCAGGTATTCAAACAAGATTTCACTCACCAAACAAATAATTAGGGTTTTAATGGCAGAATCAAAAAATAAGTTGTCCGAAAAAAATAAGTTGTTCGCAAAAAATATTAGGATGTATCAGGACTCATTAAAACAAATCTGCGAACCGAAAGGGCCTACCCCAGGTGCCCCCGAAAGTTTGAGCGCTTCAGTGGCCTATGATAATGATAAAAATAAATTAATTTTTGGGCTCGTCCAGGAAATCATAGGGACAGATAAAGAGGCTGAATATAAAAATGTTCCTGGTTGCCTTGAATTTTTTACTACAGGAGGCCTTAGTTTTCCTAGTCATATCAGCGGTGCTTATATGGTTGTTGCGCTTGCATCCGCCGAGATTGTCGTTGGAAAATTAAATTTAGATGCCCCATATAAAGGCGTAGTTTTGGCACAGCGCTATTCCCATGAATTAGTACTTTTAGACTTTTGCCGAAATCGACCAATACCTGTAGATGAAATTTCTTTTGATAACCCTTTTGATAACTCAATATTGTCGGACTTTGAGCTTCGTGAGCGTCTCAATGGATTCGCAGGAGCGACAGTATTTAGACAGAGCATTTCTCAACAGGTGGAAAAAATCGCTGCCTGGGAGACTAAAATCTCAGATTGGGAGCAAAAGTTAGGAGAACAAACAGGGGAGGTTCATGAAATCGAAACTCGTTTGGCTAAGATAAAAACGACATATAACTTTGTCGGGCTTAACAAAGGATTCAAGCAGATATATACAACGAAACTTTGGGAATCAGGACGAGCATTTGCCTTGATGCTCCTGTTAGTGGGCTGTATGGTGGCAATTCTTTGGAAAGGGCATGGCGTAATTATGACGTTACCCGCATCCGTAACTGCAACTGCAACCGACCCCCAGACTATACCGTTGAAGAATTATTTGCTGCTGATCCCGTTTCTGG
>Ga0316204_10000868_pt1 | contig 96090 bp, 92 predicted proteins | sample 6monrhotite_MG_2_FD_205661 | JGI IMG/M metagenome (GOLD analysis project Ga0316204, IMG submission 205661) | Microbial mat bacterial communities from mineral coupon in-situ incubated in ocean water Damariscotta River, Maine, United States -... | ecosystem: Environmental > Aquatic > Marine >... | reverse complement strand
CGTGCGCGTAGTGGCGGTTTTCGGTTTCATATTCAACGTGAGCCGTTGAAATGGTAATTCCGCGCTCGCGCTCTTCGGGAGCTTTGTCGATGTCAGCGTAACCGGAGAATTCCGCGCCGCCCGTTTCTGCCAAAACTTTGGTGATCGCTGCGGTCAACGTCGTCTTGCCGTGATCAACGTGACCAACGGTGCCGATGTTACAATGCGGTTTCGTACGCTCGAATTTTTCCTTGGCCATGTCCGTCGTTCCTTAAAGCCTTCGATTAATCACAGTTTAAAAAGTTCAAAACAAATAACTTAGGTCCATTAGGCGTTTTCGCTTCCCCTCCCAGCTTGGGTTGGAGCGGGTGAAGGGAATCGAACCCTCGTCGTAAGCTTGGAAGGCTTCTGCTCTACCATTGAGCTACACCCGCAAGCGCCAACGCCGAACCGCCAAGGGTTCCGGACCTTAAAACATCGTCCCTACATCTATAGTCTCAGCCGCAAAAGAATGGTGGAGGGAGTTGGATTTGAACCAACGTAGGCGTGAGCCAACGGGTTTACAACCCGTCCCCTTTAGCCGCTCGGGCATCCCTCCATATCCTTAGCTTAACAGCCTGGATGCGCACCAAAAATGAGGTGCACGGAACGGGGGGCAATATGAACATTTGGTAGGCCATGTCAACTCACTAATGAGCATCTGTGTGAAATCTTTGTTGCACCCGTGTCCCTAAGTGCTAAAAGCCCTCATGGCAAAGCGCAAAAAACACCACCGGGGCGGCCCACGCACAGATGCGGACGTCGGCGCCCCACTCAATCCTCGCACCAGTGGAAAAGGCCCCACGCAGTGGATATACGGCATGCATGCGTGCATCGCGGCCATTGCGAATCCGGCCCGTCAGGTGCACCGCATCGTCGCCGCCACGCAAAATGCCGACGATATAGAAATTCCCGTGTGTGACGCCGCCAATGCGGCGGTCCAAGCCAACTCTGAGGTCGTGCGCCCACAGATCGAATGGCGCGACCGCCGCGAGTTGCATGCCCTATTGCCACGCGACGCGGTGCATCAGGGCATCTGCGTCGACGCTACCCCCCTGCCCCATCCCGTTATTGAAGACCTGATCGAAGCCGCCGACGGCCTGTCCAGCGCGTGCATCGTGATCTTGGATCAAGCCACGGACCCGCGCAACATTGGTGCCGTGATGCGCACCGCCGCCGCCTTTGGCGCGCTGGGCGTCGTGCTTCAGGACAAAAACGCCCCGGACATCACCGGCTCCATGGCCAAAGCCGCGTCGGGTGCCATGGAACGCTTACCGTTGGTCCGCGTCACCAACTTGGCGCGCACGCTGGGCCAGCTTAAAGCCGCCGAGTTCTGGTGTGTGGGCTTTGACGGCCACGCCGACGACTATCTCAGCGCCAAAACCCTGCAAGGGCGCAATGTCATCGTTCTAGGGGCCGAAGGCGCCGGCTTGCGCCGCCTCACCCGCGAAACCTGCGATTTGCTGGTGAAAATTCCCATCTCAGACGCCGTGGAAAGCCTCAACCTCTCCAACGCCGCCGCCATCGCCCTGTATCAATTCGTACAATCGAATTCATGACCGAAAAAGAACGCACGTTCTTACATGTGATCGGTGCCATTATCGTGCTGCCGGGCACGGCGGTGGTGCTGATTCCGGGGATTTTGGTGTGGCAGTATGGATTCGAGGCCCCGCATCCTTACGATCTGCGCTTCTGGCTGGCTAAGCCATTGATTCCCGGCGGACTGGCGCTGGCGGGGTGGACTGCGGCGCTGTTTTTCATCTACGGCGAAGGCAGCCCCGCACCGTGGCATCCGCCGCACCGCCTGGTGGTGCGCGGGCCGTATAAATTCGTGCGCAACCCGATGATCGCCGCGGTGTTGATGCTGTTGGCGGCCGAGGCCCTGTTGTTCAATTCTGACGCCATCGCCCTGTGGGGCGTGCTGTTTTTCGTCCTCAACACCCTCTATTTCATCTATAGCGAAGAACCGGCCCTGGAACAGCGTTTTGGCGATTATTACCGGCTGTATACAGCCAATGTCAGCCGCTGGTTACCGCGCTTGAGCGCCTGGCACCCCCCCTGGGAAGACGACCCCTCTTGCGATGAAGACTAAGCAAGGGTATACGTCCCCCCGTACATGTCCAAATGTGCCGGCTTAGCTCAGTTGGTAGAGCACCTGATTTGTAATCAGGGGGTCGCGGGTTCGACTCCTGCAGCCGGCACCATTTCCCCGTCCTCTACAGGCTTTCGCGCGCCAGCTCCAGGCTTTCGCCCTGAGACTTTCCGAGCGGCCCGCTTCCTATGCCGTCTTTTTTTACGGTTGGCCTCTTAGGTAATCTTATTCGACCATGCGGCGCGTTCGGCGCGCTCGATGACCTCGTACTGCTCGGCAAGACTGACGCCGAAGTCCTTTTCAACGCGCTTAACAAATTTTTTGGCCTTGCCGCCGGATAATACCTTCAATTTATTGTTGAGGTGTTTGAGCACATTCTTCTTGTTTTTGCCGCTCAAGTGCGGCGAGGCTTTGGTCAGGAATTCCTGGAAAAGCCTATCAACTTCCTTGATCTCACTTTTAAGGTTCATCGTTCATATATCTCCCTGCTGAGCATTACATTTACGGCGACAAGCAGCCTTATATTCCATCAAATTCAGTGGGGCCGAATTTGTCAATTCCCCAAGCTTAAATTAAGAGCCCGCTTGGGCCGTCCGATGACATCCGCCACATTCAGCACCGGTTCAGATATCCGGACATAATATGTCGTCAAGAATCGATCCCTAATATCTAAGGACTGAACCGCCATGACCATGTTTTTGCGTTCCGCTGCCGCTGCCGGTGCCGTCTTGATGTCCGTCGCAAGTTTTGACGCCCAAGCCGCAAGCAAAACCTTGGAATACACCGTGTTGCGCGACGGCAAGCCCATCGGCACGCACGCATACACCATCGACACCAACGGTGCCGACACGCAGGTTCAGGTCTCTACCGACATTCAGGTGAAGGTGCTGTTTATCACCGCTTATAAGTTCAAGCACAACTCCCAGGAAGTGTGGAGCAACGGTCGCTTGGTGTCGCTGAAATCCACCACCGACGACGACGGCACCGACAAAGCCCTCACCGCCAAGGCTGAGGACGGCAAGATTACCTTAGACAGCATGGTTAAAGGTCAAGACCGCCGCCAGTTCGCCGCCGCAGCGGCCATCCCCGCAAGCCTGTGGAACCCAGCCATCGTCACCCAAACCGCCATCGTCAACACCTTGGATGGCAAGCTGATGAAGGTCAAAGTGGCCAACGTTGGGTCCGAGCAGGTCGATGCGGGTGGCGCAAAAGTCACCGCACACCACTACAAAATCAGCGGCGAGTTGACCCGCGATTTGTGGTTTGACGACGCCGGTCGTCTGGTGCGCGTTAGCTTCCCCGATAAAACGAGTACAGAAATCGTCTACGCCCTGAATTAAAAGCTCCGTGACAAACGTTGTATACACAAAAGCGTGTTTTAAAAACGTATTCTAACGTGTTCTCTTGAAGGCTAGCCCACAGATGACCCCCATATTGATTGACCAAAACCATGACGCGCGTGCCGAGGCCGAGGCCTTGATCGCCCAGGTCTATGCCCATGAGTACGGTGCCAAGATCGACGCGTTCGCGGACCTGTTGATCGCCCTGCCCGGCCCGGACGGAAAATTATGTGCCGCCGCGGGATTGCGCGTTGGCGGCAACTTCTTTTCCGAGGTTTATCTGGACCGGTCCATCGAAGACACGCTGTCAGATTACTGGCGGCCACCCGCAACGCGGGGCGAAATTGCCGAGGTGACGACCCTGGCCGCGACCCACCCCAATGCCTCGCACGCCCTGTTTTCAGGGATTGTCGGCTACCTAAAGTCACAGCAGGTCCGCTTTGCCTTCTTCACCGTGACCGAACGCCTGCACCAGATGCTCAAGCGCGTCGGCATTCCCGCCGAACAACTGGCCGAAGCCAAAGCGGACCGCGTGACCAACCCAGACGACTGGGGCATCTATTACGCTACCAATCCTAAGGTCGTCGCCATCCATGACGCATTCGTGTCCATGCCCGCCACCGCCGTAAGCGACAGCGTTGCTCCTGCGGAAATCGAAGGTGCGCACGTTGCGTGAGGTTCTCGCCTCGTTAGCCCATCTGGCCGAAACCCGTGCCGATGATGTGGCGCTCACGGACGGGCATACCCAGCTTACCTATGCCCGGTTGGCCGGACGCGTCGCACATCTGGCGCACAGCCTGATCGATGCCCCCCAAACCATCGCTATTTTCGCCCCCAACTCAGCCGACTGGGTTGTCGCCGATTTGGCCCTAGCGCTAGCGGGCAAGACCATGGTTCCGCTACCGACTTTCTTTTCCGCCGAACAGCTCACGCATATCATGAGCAATGCGGGCGTGGAGCTGGTGCTGACGACACACGCGACTGAGACCTTTGACGTTCCCACCCAGGTCCTGACAGATTCAAGCGATACCGCAGCGTGGCCGGATGATTTAAGCGCCGCCGACGAGGCTTCGCGGATTATCTATACGTCGGGAACCACGGGTGCGCCCAAGGGCGTGGTTATTGGGGCACGCCAAATCGGTGCCAGCGCGCGCGGACTGGTCGCGGCCAGCGGGGCCTCGGCCTCCGACCGTTATCTCTCGGTGTTGCCGTTTTCGCTGTTGCTGGAACAAATTGCCGCCATCTGCGTACCGCTGCTCGCGGGCGCGCCGGTGACCATCAATGCCACTGCGGCGGGGGCTGCCCTGCGAAACGACCCCTTCCCCCTGGTTGAAGCCTTTGCCACCGTACGCCCCACCTCTTCGGTGCTGGTGCCGGGATTGTTGGAGGCTTGGGTGCACGGCTTAGGAGTCAGCGGCTTGCGCGCCCCAGATTGCTTGCGCTTCATCGCCGTCGGCGGCGCGCCGGTATCCTCAGTTGTGAGCGACGCCGCGTGGGCCTTGGGCATCCCCGTACATGAAGGCTATGGCCTGTCGGAATGTTGTTCCGTGGTTAGCGTGAATCGTCCGGGCGCACGTGTGCCCGGCACGGCGGGCGTTCCCCTGGATGGTCTCGCGGTTACCATTGAAGACGGCGAAATCGTCATTTCCGGCCCCACCGTCATGTGTGGCTATTTGCGCCGTGAAAACCTGACATCCCAAGTCTGGCATACCGGCGACATGGGGGAGATCACGCCGGAGGGCGCGGTTCGTGTGCTGGGGCGCAAGGACAACCTGATCGTCACGCAAAATGGCCGCAACATCAGCCCCGAATGGGTGGAATCCCTAGCTTTTACAGCCCACGGCGTGGCAGCAGCAAAATTGAGCCTCAACGCCGAACAGGAATTGGTGCTGAGCGTGACGCCTCGTCCGGGACACTCAGGACCCAATTTGACCGAGGCCGTGCGCGCATCTTTAAGCACCGCGCCGGACTATGCTCAACCCGCACACATCGAAGTGAGGACCGGCACGTGACGTTTTATCAGCGCCTTTTAGACGAGACCGCATCCCAACGCCAAGACTTTCAATCCATCGAACTCATTCAGCACACCGTGCACCACGGCGTCACGCCGGACCTGTACGCCAAGTACTTGGAACAAGCCTATCACCATGTACGCTTCACGGTGCCGCTGCTGGAACTGGCGCGCGACACGTGCACGGCCAAGGATGCGGCCTACACAGCGGCGCTGACCGAATACGTCGCCGAAGAAAGCGGTCATGACGAGTGGATTCTCGACGATATCAAGGCATTGGGTGCCGGTAGCGAAGCGGTGGGGGGCGATATCGAAGCGGTGCGGAACGGCCAAGGTGGCTTTGCATGCCGCATGATGGTGGCCTACGCCCACTATGCCATCGAACACATAAGCCCCTATGCCATGTTAGGCATGGTTCATGTGCTGGAAGGCATGTCGGTGGTTCTGGCTGACAAAGCCGCTGGCGCTATCGCCGCAAGCTTTGGCGACAATCCGCCAAACGCGTTCAGCTATCTCACCAGCCATGGCGCACTGGACACAGAACACGTACAGTTTTTCGAAGACCTGGTGAACGGCTTGGGCGACGCCGAAACCAAAGAGATCATTGTCGCTGCCGCCAAGGACTTCTACGTCCTGTTCGGCAACATGTTTCGCGAACTTGCTGAAAACATAACAATCAAAGACGCATAGGGACTTCCATGATCATCGACGGCAAAATCATCATTGTTACGGGTGCGGGATCGGGCATTGGCCGTACTTTGTCGCGGGTTTTGTCCGCACGGGGTGCAAAGTTGATTCTGGCAGACCTAAACGAAGCCGGCCTTACCGAAACCAAAGACTCCCTGGCCTATCCCGAAGCCGCCGTGAACGCCGTCGGCGACATCACCATTGCTGCCAGCCGCGCCGCCATTCACGACTTGGCCGTGTCCACATATGGCGGCATTGACGTGCTGGTGAACAACGCCGGTGTTGTCGCCGTTGGCCCACTGGCTGAGGCCGAAGACAAGGCGCTGGAATTGATGGTCAAGGTCAACCTTCTGGCCCCGATGCAGATGGTCCGCGACCTGCTGCCAACGTTGGAAAAATCGAAAACGCCCACCATCGTCAATGTGGGATCCATGTTTGGCGACATCGCCTTTCCGCTGTTTGCAGGCTATTCGGCGACCAAATTTGGTGTGCGGGGGCTGTCCGACGCGTTGCGCCGCGAACTGGCACCAAAGGGCATAAAGGTCACCTATGTCGCACCGCGTGCGGCCAAAACCGGGGCCACGACCGCGTTCGAACACCTGATCGAACCGATGAAGATGCAGTTGGATGAACCCGAAGTGGTCGCGGCCTCCATCGCCCGAGCCATTGAGGCGGGCGCGCGTTCAAGCTACCCGCGCGGAGCGGAACGGTTCTTCGTCTTTATGCAAAGGATGTTGCCGCAATTGGTGGACAATTCGATCATCGCCCAACTGAAAAGCCTGAAAACCTAAGAAGAACAAATGGGACTAAAATTTCACATTTGTTTAACATAACATCGTGTTCAACGCTGTTATAGCTTACTCTTAATTAACCATTGGCGAGTGAGCTATGAACCCCATCAAAAGCATCCGCGCCCGCTATGTCATGGCCCTCAGCATTCTGGCCATGGCCATTTTTGCCACATATTTTCTCATGCAACATACGATTGAGCGGCAAAAAAATTACGGGCGTGTGATCCATATTGCCGGGAACCAAATTGGACTGACCAGTCGGATCGCGTTTTTCATCAGTCAGATGGACATCAGCACTACGGCAGAAGAATATAATACCGCAAACCAACAAGTCGGGCGCGCCATAAATTTGATGCGAAGGCAGCACACCGTACTTTTGAACGGAGATCCCGGCCAAGATATTCCGCGCATTATGTCTCCGCTTTTGGACCGTTATTATTATGCTCAGGGCTTCGCCGTAGATGGGGCCGTCGGGCGATTTCTCGACAATGCGGAAACGATCAACAAAACCGAATATGAAGCATTTTCTACAAAATCGGCGAATTACGCTTACGTTTTAACCAACGGTCCATATATTCTTGACCCGTTGCTGAATGCGGTTGTGCAGGAATATGAGAACTTTGCCCGTGATGACATTAAAAGACTCCAAGATATTGAAGCCTTGGCAACGGCTGCAGTTCTCGCCCTGCTTTTGCTAGAAGCTCTCTTCATTTTTCATCCTATGGATCGAAAAATTCAGCGCGCCTTTCAAGTCATCCGAGAAAAAAGCAACCATCTTGCCGAGGAAAAAGAACGCGCTGAACAAGCCAGCCGCTCTAAATCTGCGTTTCTCTCAAACATGAGCCATGAATTAAGAACTCCATTGAACGCCATCATTGGCTTTTCTGACTGCTTAGAAGCTGGCATTTATGGCCCCCTGAGGTGTCCTAAACAATCGGAAAGCATCGCCAACATTCGCAATTCAGGCGCGCACCTGCTCAGTCTGCTCGAGGATATTTTAGATATCAGCATGACCGATACGGGGAAAATCATTCTATCTGAAGCCACGGCATCAATAAACGATATGATTGCCCAGTCCGTAGATATGGTCAGAACGGCAGCCGCAAAAGCTGAAATTTCTCTAACAATCGATTCAAACGATCCATCATTGGCTTTAAATGTGGATGAACATCGCGTGCAGCAAATTTTATTCAACTTGCTTTCAAATGCCGTTAAATTCACCCCCCCGGGCGGGGCTGTTCAGATTGGTTCGTGTTACTTATCAGACGGTCGCGTTGGTGTTTATGTCACCGATACCGGCATCGGTATGACGTTAGACGAAATTGAAATCGCCCAAGAACGATTCGGCCGGGCCGAGGATGTTTTCACGCGCCAGCACGATGGTGCGGGATTGGGCTTACCGTTGGTGATCGAACTTATGGCGTGCCATGACGGGACTGTCCGGATCGAAAGCATCAAAGGTCAGGGAACGACGGTAACGGTAGCGTTCCCAAGACAGCGCATTATCAATGTTATGGAGCTTACGCTGGTGTCATAGGAGATTTTCCACACAAAGGATGGACACGTCCATCAGCACCCATTTGAAAAGCATAAAAAGCTAAAATCGCTCAGTCGTGCTCTTTTTTGATGGCTGAATCTGTATCTTTATCGCCATCGGACTTCGAGTTTTGTTCGGATTCGTGATTGTTTCTTTCCCACCAGTCCCAACCGCACCCAAGATCTTCAACGGTACTGCAGGCCCGGCCAACCGCGATCAAAAGCACGACAATAGCCACCCACACCAACGGGTGTAGGCCATAAAACCGCACCTGTGGCGGAAGGTGTTTTAGGTCTTCTTCGCTGGCGGAAGGGTAAACGTCACTGTTCTTCATGGTGTGGCAAACTAGCCCCCAAGATCGCTGGCCTCAAGCCTAATCTTAATCGCTTAGGAGAAGCTTTCTATTCTACTGATATTTTATGGTTTCCTTATATAACCTTTTCATTATATAAGTGCGTTGCATACGTACTGGGCGATTAACGTCCGACGACGATAAATCAAAATGCCGAAATTTGGCTTTGCTATTGTCCGTAACAGGCGGCCAAGCGGAGACGTCACAATGAACGAATTTACCAAGCCGTCCACACCCGTGGACGACCCCCATGCCGCCGACGACAACGTGGACCTAAACCCCACGTTGGGCGAAGAGGTCAAGTACACCACATGTTATATGTGTGCGTGTCGCTGTGGCATCAAGGTTTATCTGGACGGCGGCAAGGTTCGCTATATTCAGGGCAACCGCAATCACCCGGTTAACGGTGGCGTTCTGTGCGGCAAGGGTTCGGCTGGCATCATGCAGCATTACTCCCCTGCCCGGCTGTCCAAGCCGTTGAAGCGCGTGGGCGAGCGTGGCTCTAACGAATTCGTTGAAATCGAATGGGACGAAGCGCTGCAAATCGCCGCTGACCGTCTTGGCCATATCCGCGACACCGATCCTAAAAAGCTGGCTTTTTTCACCGGGCGCGATCAATCGCAGGCGCTGACCGGATGGTGGGCTGCCCAGTTCGGCACCCCCAACTACGCGGCGCACGGGGGCTTTTGTTCGGTGAACATGGCGGCCGGGGGTCTTTACACCATCGGCGGCGCGTTCTGGGAATTCGCCGAACCCGACTGGCATCACGCCAAATATTTTATGATGTTCGGCGTTGCCGAAGATCACGATTCCAACCCCATCAAAAAGGGGCTGGGCATCTTGAAGGGCCGTGGTGCTAAATTTGTCGCCGTGAACCCGGTGCGTACCGGCTATGGCGCGATTGCCGACGAGTGGGTGGGGATCCGCCCCGGTACCGACGGCCTGTTCATCATGTCACTGGTTCACGAATTGTTGAAATCAGGCAACGTCGATGTCGAATATTTGATCCGCTATACCAACTCGGCGTGGCTGGTGATCGACGACGAAGGCGCTGCCGACCACGGCCTGTTTGCGCGCGACGGCGACGGCAACCCGCTGTGCTGGGACCAAGACGCAGGCGCTTTGGCCAATGCCAAATCCGGCAAGGTCGACAATCCAGCGCTCAAAGGCGCGTTTACCCTGGCCGATGGCCGCAAGGGCGTACCGAGCTTTGAGCACCTTGGTAAACGTTACTTAGACAAGAAGTACAGCCCAGAACAGATCGCCCACGTGTGCGGCCTTAAGGTTGCTGACATCAAGCGCATCGCCGCCGAACTGGCGCATGTGGCGTTCAAAGAACAGATTGAGATTGACCAGGAATGGACGGATTGGACCGGGCGCAAGCACGACAAAATGATCGGTCGTCCGGTGGCGTTTCACGCCATGCGCGGCATCTCGGCGCACTCTAACGGCTTTCACACCTGCCGTATGCTGCACATCTTGCAGGTGTTGCTGGGTTCGGTTGAATGTCCGGGCGGCTTTCGCATCAAAGCCCCGTACCCCAAGCACATTCCGCCGGGCATCAAGCCTGCGGGCAAGCCAGGTCAGGTCAACCCAAACACGCCGCTTCCGGGCGCACCGCTGGGTTTCCCCACCGGGCCTGAAGACCTGTTGCTGGATGATGACGGCATTCCACAGCGCATCGATAAGGCGTACAGTTGGGAGCACCCCGTTTCTAGCCATGGCATGATGCACATGGTGATCCACAACGCGTGGAAAGGCGACCCGTATAAGATCGACACCTTGTTGATGTTCATGGCCAACATGAGCTGGAACTCGTCCATGAACACGGCGGGCACCATCGAAATGCTCACCGACAAGGACGAAGACGGCAACTACAAAATCCCCAACATCATTTATTCCGACGCCTACTTCTCGGAAATGGTGCCCTATGCGGACCTGATCTTGCCAGACACCACGTACCTCGAACGCCACGACTGCATCTCGCTGTTGGATCGTCCCATTTCCAACGCCGACGCGTGCGCCGACGCCATTCGTTACCCGGTCGTCGAACCAGACCGCGACGTGCGCGGCTTCCAAAGCGTGCTGATCGATTTGGGTCATCGCATCGGTTTGCCGGGGCTGACCAACGACGACGGTTCGGCCAAGTATCCGGGCGGTCTGGCGGACTATATGGTCAACCACGAACGCGCGCCGGGTGTTGGCATGCTGGGCGGTTGGCGTGGCAAGGACGGCGACCAGCCGCTCAAGGGCGACGTCAATCCGAACCAGCTGAACAAGTACATCGAGAACCAAAGCTTCTGGACCCACGAATTCGGCAAGGATCAGCGTTACTTCAAGATGGCCAACAAGGGCTATCTCGATTGGGCTGCCGATATGTCGCTGCTGCCCAACAACGAGCCTATTATTTTCCAGCTCTATTCGGAAGTATTCCAAAAATTCAAGCTGGCGGCCGAGGGCCATGGCGACAATGTGCCGCCGCCCGAACACGCGGAACGCATCAAAAAGTACTTCGATCCGCTGCCCATTTGGTACCAGCCGTTTGAAGAATCCATGGTCGACACCAAGGAATTCCCGCTGCATGCCCTGACCCAGCGTCCCATGCACATGTACCACTCGTGGGGGTCGCAAAACGCTTGGCTGCGTCAAATCACCGGCAAGAACCGCCTGTTCATCCACGCCGACTTAGGCACCAAGCTGGGTGTTGTCGACGATGATTGGGTGTGGGTGGCGTCGCATCACGCGCGTATTCGCTGCCAAGTGAAAATCGTTGACGGCGTCAACCCGGACACGGTGTGGACGTGGAACGCCATCGGCAAGCGGCGCGGCGCATGGAATTTGGACAAAGACGCCATTGAGGCCAAAGAAGGCTTCCTGCTCAACCACCTGATTTCCGAACTGCTGCCCAAACGCGAAGACGGACATCGCTACTCCAACTCGGACCCCGTCACGGGTCAGGCGGCGTGGTTTGACTTGCGGGTGAGGATTGAAAAAGCGGACATGACCGGTGAGACGGCGGAAACGCTGCCGCAATTCCCGATTATTGAAAAGTTTGATCAGCTTCCCGAGACGCCAAAAACGTTGCGTTACGGTGAAGAATTCCGCAAAAAAAGGGAGGGCAAGTAACATGACCTCCCTTCCAAGCACGACCAATAAAAAGCTGGGTCTGGTTATCGATTTAGACACCTGCGTCGGTTGCCATGCGTGCGCCACCAACTGCAAAGAATGGAACACCGGCGGCCACTCGGCTCCGCTCACCGACTATGACCCTTACGGCAAAAAGCCGGACGGCGTGTGGTTCAACCGTGTGCATTCCTATGAAGTCAAACGCGGCAATCGCCCGAATTTGACCATCAATTTCCCGCGCTCGTGCCTGCATTGTGAAAATGCCGGGTGTGTGACGGTGTGCCCCACGGGTGCATCGTACAAGCGCGCCGAAGACGGCATCGTCTTGGTCAACACCGACAAGTGCATCGGTTGCAAGCTGTGCAGCTGGGCGTGCCCCTATGGCGCGCGCGAATTTGACGAAGACGAAGGGGTGATGAAAAAATGCACCCTGTGCGTTGATCGCATCTACAACGAAAACCTAGAACCAGAAGACCGCCAGCCCGTGTGCGTGATCACCTGCCCAGCAGGCGCGCGTCACTTTGGCGATCTCAACGATCCGGAATCCGCCGTATCCCAGCTGACAGCCGCGCGCCATGGCCGCGACTTGATGGGTGAGCTTGGCTATAAACCCACCAACAAGTACCTGCCGCCGCGCGCGCGCAAGGTCGACGCCGCCGATGTCGGTGCCCCCGAAGAGTTGGAGGCCGTAGAGGCCGACGGCTTCTTAGGCTGGCTCGACAACGTGCTGTCGAAGTAAGGAGGAGCAAAGATATGCATCCCGCATTTTCCGTTATCTTCTTCACCACCAGTTCCGGTGCCGGCTATGGCCTGTTGGCCTTGATGGGTATCTTCGGTGCCGCAGGGCTGTTGCCCGCCGACCGCTGGGTGGGCCTAGCTGGCTTGTTCATGGCGCTGGCGTTGATCTCGACCGGCCTGTTGTCGTCGACCTTTCACCTAGGCCGTCCCGAACGCGCGTGGCGCGCCATTACGCAGTGGCGCAGCAGCTGGTTGGCCCGCGAAGGCGTGATGGCGGTTCTTACCTATATCCCTGCCGGGCTTATGGGTCTTGGCTGGGTGTGGTTCGAAGACATGCAAGGCCCGTGGGCCGTGGCCGGTATTGTCACCGCCCTTTTGTCGTGGATCACGGTTGTGTGCACGGCGATGATTTATCGCTCCTTGCGCCCCATTCACCAATGGCACAATGACTGGACCGTGCCATCCTATGGCTTGCTTAGCTTGATGAGCGGTGCCGTTTTGATGAGCGTATTGATCCACCTGTTCGGTATCGAAAACGATTACATCCAGGGCTTAACCGTTGTCACCTTGGCCGCCGGTTGGGGGCTGAAGACGCTGTACTGGGGCTTTAACAAGCGTTCCCGCGGCCTGCCGACCATGAACTCTGCATTGGGCATTGACGCTGGCGACGTTAGCGTGCTGGAACTGCCGCACACATCGGACAATTACCTGATGAAGGAAATGGGCTTTAAGGTCGCGCGCAAGCACGCCGACAAGCTGCGCCGCATCGCCCATCTGTTGGGCTTCGCCTTGCCGTTGGCGCTGTCGCTGCTGGCCATGTTTGTCAGCGGCTACGTTGCCTTGGCCGCCGTGGTCATCGCGTGGGGATCGTGCTCGTTGGGTATCTTGACCGAACGCTGGCTGTTCTTCGCCGAAGCCAAACACACCGTGAACCTCTATTACGGTGCGACCTCGGTTTAAGGCTTAGTGCTGCAAACCAACTTCTTTGTAATACCGCGCCGCGCCGGGATGTAGCGGCGCGGTTAACCCCTTGGTCAGCATATCCGTCTTGTTCAGGTTCTTAAACGCAGGATGCAGCGCCTTGAAGCTGTCGAAGTTTTCGAATACCGCCTTGACGACCTCGTAAATCACGACGTCCGACGTATTGACCGATGCCACTAAGGTGGCGCTGAGGCCAAAGGTCGGAATGTTTTCGTCGGAACCAGGATACGTTCCCGCGACAATCATACCTTTTTGATAATAAGGAGCGTCGGCTATAAGTTTGTCGACAGCGGGACCGGCGACGCGCACCAAAACGACGTCGCAGGTTGTGGCCGCTTCCAAGATGGACGCATTGGGATGTCCTGCCGTAAATACGATGGCATCCACCTGGTCTTTACACAAAGCCTTAGATTGCACGGAGGACGGCAATTCCAATACCTCGCTGAAATCGCCCAGGGTCCAACCTTTGACCTTCATCAGCGTTTCCAAAGTGTTGCGTTGCCCAGAACCGGGGTTGCCCACGTTAACGCGCTTACCCTTCAGATCGTCAAAGGTGAGGATGTGCGCATCGGCACGCGCCACCACGGTGAACAGTTCCTGATGCAAGGAAAACAATGACCGCAGGCTGTCATTTGGGCCTTGGTCGCTGAACGCCTCGACGCCCTTAACCACCGCAAATTGAACGTCCGATTGGGCGATACCCAGTTCTAGCTCACCATCGCGCACCGCGTTCAAATTATCCCCTGAGCCGCCGGTGCTTTCCACCGCACAACGAAGACCATTGGTTATGCGGTTCTTGTTCACCTGGCGGCAAATCGCACCGCCTGCGGGATAATAAACTCCCGTGACGCCGCCGGTACCGATGGTGATGTAGGAGAACTTGGCCTGTGCAAAGCTGGGCAATACGGTTGCAAGACCACCCAACACCAGGACTAAAACCGCCGCTACAACGGCATTTCTTGTACTCACCATTTGAGTAACTAAGCGCCACATCATTGAGCAACTCCATCTAGCCGAGTTTTTATCGCGGACACCACCATACAACGAGAAACTCGTGCATCACCATACGCATTTTGTGCGCCCGTTTTTATCCGAGCAAGTGGCGATTGGCCAAATTGTTCATCAAGTCGGCGATGCCGAAGTTCCAGCGCTTCACCTTGTCGGTTGTGTTGACGCGGGTGGTCAACGCGCCCAACGCGGGGGCCTTGATGGTCACCATATCGTCGACTTTGTGGCGAAACGGCTCGCTCCCGCGGGTCGTCGGGGCCTTGAACATGCAGCCAGTAAAAAGTGCCAACCCATCGGGGTAGCCGTGGTGTTCGTTGAAAACCTGGCGTGCAATAGAATGGAGGCTCCGACTCATCTGATCCATAGAACCGGTGTCCGTCAGCACTAAGCCATCGGATCCCTCAAAGGCATAGGTGAGTTTCAGCCCCTGCACATTGGCAAGGCTGAAACTATCGTCGAACAAGCGGATAAAGGGGCCGACCGCGCACGATGCATTGCTCTCCTTGGCCCGGTCCAGCAACATTGCACTGCGCTCTATCATGTCGCAAAGCGTGATGTCGGCACCCAGCGCCACACCTCGGATGTCGCCGTCCGCGTTCATCATTATAACCACCTCCGGCTCGGCAAAGGTGCGTTTCGAGTCCGGGTGAATGCCGATTTCAGCGCCCAGGCCAACGGCACTCAAGGGTTGGGCTTTGTTGAACAATTCCACGTCGGGGCCAAAACCGACTTCCAGAACGTCGGTCCATAACCCCTTGCCGTCCAACGCCGCTTTGACGCGCTGGGACTCTTCAGTATTGGGAACAATTTTATCGATGGAGACACCCGCCGCGTCCTCGATCAGCTTCACCGTAGCAGCCCCGCCGTTTTCATCTACAACGCGTTGCAACATACCAGACACGAACGTCACGCCGGTCCCCTTCACCGCCTGCAAATCAATAGGGGTGAGGAAATAAGGTTTCAAGGGGTCATGGGTTTCTGGCGTCGAGTTTTCCAGCAATTCGTCCACGGACCCTAAGTTGAGGCAGTTACGCGTCGCCTTGTTTATGGCCGACAACGGACTGGGCATGTTCAGCAATTCCGACATTGTGGGTACGGTGCCGGAAATATTAAGCACCCCGTCTTCACGAAGAACCACAAGGCAAGGCCCAGGGAAAACACCTGGATACAGCGCTCGTCCAACCAGGGTTCCTGCATAGCCGTCGGCCGGCAAAATTTGAGCGGCGGTTAATCTTGGAAACATTTTATTTCTCCGAGGTTATTTATTTTGAGAGAACCATAGCACCGCCGGACACGATGCGCACGCACGACAATGCCCCACCCGGTTATTTCCAAGTGGGGCGTGAAATCAAGGCGATGGGCGTAAGACCGCTAGTTTTTTTGCCTATTCTTCAAGGCGTCCAAAACGGCCCGGTTCCAATCACACGAAAAGTCTAGGAGGCTTATCATCGCATCGCGAGCACCATCCGCATCGCGCGCTTTGATCGCGTCATAAACAGCCCGGTGGACTTCAATCGCTTCGATTTTGGTCTGGTGCACGGCGATTTGGAAGCTAAACGCAAATGCCGTTTCGAGCACCGCGCCCAACGAGCCCAAAAGTTCGTTGCGGCTTGCTGCCAAGATCAGAAAGTGAAAGCGCAAATCGGGATCGATGCTGGATTTAACATCACCGTTGGCTGCGGCCATGGCGGTTAGGGCCAGGCCCATATCCGCGATCTCTTGATCGGTGGCGCGAACCGCCGCAAGCGCTGCAGCCATAGGCTCGACAGCTTGGCGAAACTCGTAAAGGTCTTGCACAAACGTCTCGACCTCGCCCGATTCCAAGCGCCACGCCAAGATATCCGGATCCAACATGTTCCAATCTTTGCGCGGACGTACACGCGTGCCGGTGCGCGTGCGGCTAGACAACAAGCCTTTCGCGGCCAGCACCTTGATACCTTCGCGCAGCGCCGTACGACTCACCTTGAACTCCGCACCCAGATCGGTTTCGATCGGCAGAACAGATCCTTCTGCGACTTGACCCGAAACAATACGTTGGCCTAAGGCGTGGACCACCTGACCATGCAGGCTTCGTACGGAATATGTCCGCTGGTCGCCCCGACCAACGGTATTTTCTAACATTCCCATATCTACGTCTTCCCCTCATACCCTTCAACGGGCAAACCTTGCGGGTACGCTGGCGCCCTCACATTATGTAAAAAAAATCCTCCCCACTAACGGCACCCTAATACAGGATTTCCGCACATGCCATAGCCCAATTTACATTGTTCAAATAGGCAGTATTCATACCTCCTAATGTTACATTAAGTGATTGAAAACAAATAAAACTATCCCCACTATTGATCATACAATCCAGGCATTCATTTTACGAAAATTGCCCCTACATGACATCGTATGCAGGCGACTATTCCATGATCCCCAAAAGGCGATTTCTGCCCCGCGTCGGCGGACTTAGGTCTGTGCGCCGGGGCTAAGGTGACGAGCATGTGTATCAGGTCTTGATTTCCGGCCCACTTTGCTTGATACCAAGCGTCACTGATTTTCCTTTCATGCACGGGTATTTTTCATGTCCAACAAGCCCCAAGGTAAGCCCAAAAAGACCGCCATCAGCGTGACCCGCGAAGCCAACTTCCCCAAGTGGTATCAAGAGGTCATCAAGGAAGCCGATATGGCGGAAAATTCCGGCGTGCGCGGCTGTATGGTGATCAAGCCGTGGGGCTATGGCATTTGGGAAGGCCTGCAAGCCCGCCTGGACCAACGCATCAAGGAAACCGGGCACGAAAACTGCTATTTCCCGCTGTTCATTCCGTTGGAGCTGATTGAGAAAGAAGCCGCCCATGTGGAAGGCTTTGCCAAGGAAATGGCCGTGGTCACCCACCACCGCTTGGTTGCCAAGGACGGCAAGTTGATTCCGGCTGGCGAATTGGAAAGCCCGTTGGTGATCCGCCCGACGTCCGAAACCATGATCGGCGAAAGCTTTGCCAAGTGGATCCGCAGCTATCGTGACCTGCCGGTGATGATCAACCAGTGGGCCAACGTGGTGCGCTGGGAAATGCGCCCACGTATGTTCCTGCGCACGTCTGAATTTTTGTGGCAAGAAGGCCATACCGCCCACGCCACCGAGGCCGAGGCGCGTGCTGAAACCCAAACCATGTTGGAAGAATACCGCGCCTTGTCCGAAGACTGGCTGGCGATCCCGGTTATTGCTGGCGAGAAGTCCGCATCCGAGCGCTTCCCCGGTGCGGTCGAAACCCACACCATCGAAGCCATGATGCAAGACGGCAAGGCGCTGCAGTCCGGCACCTCGCATTATCTCGGGCAAAATTTCGCCAAGGCCGCCAACATCAAGTTCCAAGATAAAGACGGCGGCGAAAGTTTTGTCGAGACCACCTCTTGGGGCGTGTCCACCCGTTTGATCGGCGCCATGATCATGACCCACGGCGACGACGATGGCCTGCGCGTGCCGCCCACCGTGGCCCCGCGCCAGATCGTTATCTTGCCCATCGCCCGCGACGAGGAAGCCGCAGCGAAAGTGCTGCCCGCCGCCGCCGAGTTGGCCGCCAAGCTGAACGCCAACCGAGCCTTCGGCAACGCCGTGCGTGCGCACGTGGACAAACGAGACATCAACGCCGGAGAAAAACGCTGGGGTTGGATCAAAAAGGGCGCGCCGATCATCGTCGAGCTTGGCCCCCGCGACTTAGAAGGAGGCACCGTCATGGTCACCCAACGGACCGACATCTACGGCAAAGCGCCACAAGCCATGGACGACTTCGTGACCAACATCGAAGCCACCCTGGACGGCATCCAGGCGCAGCTGTTTTTGGAAGCTAGCACCTATCGTGACGCCCGCATCCGCACCGACATTACGGATATCAACGCGTTTAAGGATTACTTCGCCAAAGACGACGTCAACACATCCGGGTTCGTGCGCGCCTATTGGGACGAAAGCATCGACAGCGAAGCGTCCTTAAAAGACATGGCCGTCACCATCCGCTGCCTGCCTTACGACCAGCCCACCGAGCCCGGCGTGTGCGTGCTCACCGGCAACCCGGCGACCAAAGTGGCGATCTTCGCCAAGGCGTACTAAACACCCACATCAAAGCTCCATCCTCACCTTTTGCGCCAAAACGCAAAAAAAAGGGAAAAACGAAGCCAATTTTTTCTTTTATTTTCAAAGAACAAACTTTTTCATTTCACAAAGCCAATGATTTTGAAACCCTTTGCGCGGGGCAGAACCCAGCGCCAGAAACGACCGCAAAACGACTTAATAGGAAAATATGCCACAAATGGGCACGCAAATCAAGACCACCCCCCTCGCCCGCTTGCGGCCCCGCTCCGCGGGAGCGACGGTGTTGGGGCTGAGACAAAACGTCACCCCCGCGAAGGCGGGGGCCCAGCGCCCTCACCGCACCGAGCCGGAACTACGCTCATTCGTCTGGTGTCCCTGATTTTCTCCTGATTTTCTGGTGTGGATGCGCGGGGCAGGCCCGCGCATGACGCCTCGGCGGCGCTCGGCACACTGCCGCCATAATGTCGGTTTACAAAGCATCCATGGAACACGTTAACCGCACTCGTATTCTCGCTGGATTGGGCGGAGCCGCGCTCGCGTTCGCAGCACTGGGCACCGTGACGGCGCTGTGGGACAATCCAGTGTTCATCCGCATGACGCCGGTGCAAGGCTTCGAAATCCCCATGCTGGCGCTGCTGGCGCTTTTAAGCGGCGCGTTCATCACCGTGCGCCGCCCGGTCTGCGCCGCCAAACGCGCCACGGGCGCAGGGGTGCTGGGGTTCCTCGGCGTCGCCTGCCCGGTGTGCAACAAAATCCTGCTACTCATCTTCGGCGGCGAATTGCTCATGACCTACTACGAACCCGTGCGCCTCTACCTGACGCTGCTCAGCATCGCGCTCATGGCCTGGCTGGTGTGGCGCGAGGTGAGGTTGGGGCGGGCTGCCCTTAAGGCCACCCACTCAGCCGCACCGCACTAGACCGCGTCGCCGCTGCGCGCCACGCAAAGACGGCGGTACATTTTATGAGCCCATATTTCTATATTTACAAATATCAACTACTATTAATATTCAACGCTATGTGAAGCATCGGGTGAATTTTGATCTTTGTATCCTTGGAGATCGCCGAGGCCTTAATAACCGGAACATCCTTATGTGAATGTTGGAACGGTTCAGTTGCTGATGTCTTCAACGAAACGGCCCCTATTCTATACAATTCTGAAATCAGATGGCCTGTTACAACCTTCTCGGTCGCATCTCCCTTCATCGAAATTGCCTTTAAGACATCATGCGCGATGGGATCAAGATGGGCAGCAGGCTGATCATCAACTTCAAGCATAAAATCTTCGATAAATTCTTTAGATAGAAGGTATTGCGGATAAAAATCTGACCCTTTTCGTGAAATAATATCAAACGCAATTCGCAACGAGGGGTATGCGCTCTCCCATTCCTCAATAAGTGCCTGCAACCGCACCCTTGAATACTCAGATTCAGCCTTTCTGATTATTGATTGGGTTACTTTGCTTTTGCCCTCTGCAGCACTCAAGCATAGATTGACATAGGAAATAATATCCCTTGGCCTCATAAGAGTCCGCTCTAACATATAATCAAATGAGTCTTTATTTCCGACTTTTTTGTCGAAAACATCATTAAAGAATACGCTTTCCGAGGAATATTTTTTCCTGAAAAGAAAGTTAATTCTTTTGTTAACAAGTTTCCATAATTGGCTCTTGTCCCATTTTAATCGAAAAAAATAATCATCGTACTTTTCTCTCTGAAATCCAGGATGGTTGCTTTCTTGAACTACTCTCTCAAGAACATCTGATCGTATGGATACAATAGTTTTTAAATCACTTATTTTCCGGAATGATCTCAGGCATTCAATTAGTGCACGTATTAATTGGTACCTTATACTGTCATCTACCCACTTCTCATCAATTTTATCGACCAATATATAATAAGATTCATTGTATTTATTACTTGGTTCAAACTCAGCAAGTAAGTCCAGAACCTTACTTAATTCTGCAAGAAGACTCGAATTAATAACTTTTTTAGCACGCGCTACTAACGATGAGCGCTTCTCACTGCTCAATGACCTAGCATAGCCTGCCCGTGCTTTGAATTTTTCAACTTCTCCTGAAAGCTCGGTATCAATTGAGGTTTCAATTTTCTGGGTAATTTCCTTGATATTTTCATCCATCGTAATCCAGAACTTACCCTCCCACGCACTTAGGTATTTTAGCGCGGTCGCTCTACGTTCATCCCGGTCAAAGAAATTAGTGACAGATTGAAAAAATGATTTTGATTCAGTTGCGTTTTTTACGCCGTACCGCAAACGAATATATTCAATACAAAACACATGCTTCCACAGAGCTTGAAAAAAAATATCAAGATCAACTCCTAGTGCATTTAAAAACTGAATGAAATCTGAGTTTGCTACATATCCAAGAGCGAGGTCTGCTAAATCAATTTCAGAAGAATTTTTGTTATTCCTTTTAATCATACTGATAATAGCTGTTTTGCCAGTACCTGTGCGGCCCGACAAAAACAACTTTGCAGACGCTGTATCGGCCATAATTGATAAAGCTGGATGATCAACAAAACACCGAAATAAAAATTCGTCATCAGCTTCAGCTGCGCTATTACCGATGTTCGCGTCAGCCCTTAGCACAATGGGATTTGATGAAGACTTTTTTGCCATATTCGCCCCCTATGAATACATGACATATGCACTGCCTACTTAGTCAACCCTATGAGACAACTGACATAACCACTGCCTCTAGTTGCAAGTCTGTACTGCTTTTAAAATTAGACTCTACCTTGATTATGTATGAGAGAGATATACCGCAATTTCTTTTTTGTGATTGCTGCTACCCACCCTTCCTTACCCGACAAACAAAAAACCCCTCCAAAAACTCCGAAGGCCTGACCCGCATGGCGTGTTGTAGGGTCTCCGGATACTGCGTGCCGTCCCAGGATTTTAGGCCGGGCATGCGGCCTTCTATGGGCAGGGTGATGGGTTCGATTTGGGCGTCTGGGTGGTGTTTGAGATGCCGGGCCACCGGGCCTTCATTTTCTTCCGGGCCGAAGGTGCAGGTGGAGTAGATCAGCACGCCGCCGGGTTTGAGGACTTTCCACGCGGCGGTGATCATTTTTTGTTGCAGGTAGCTCATCTTGATCACACGTTCCGGTGTCCAAAAGCGCAGCGCGTCGGAGCGGCTCAAGTTCAACATGCCCTCGCCCGAGCACTGGGCGTCGAGCAAGATGCGGTCGAACAGTTCGCCGCCCATGTCGTCTAAGTGACGGTCGATGAACTGGCCTTGGAAGTTGGTGATCTGAGTGTTTGCGACGTGCATCATGCCCAGCACTTCTTCGAGCTTTTTCAAGCGTGGCTGCATGGCATCGTTGGCGACGATGGTGGCCGTGCCGCCGGCCAGGGCCTGGATGTGCGCCGTCTTGCCGCCCGGCGCCGCGCACACGTCCAAAATGCGCTCCCCCGGTTGCGGCTCCAGCCCTAAGGCCGGGATCAGGCTCGACGCGTTTTGGATATAGACGTGGCCGTCTTGAAACAAATCTGAGTCCGCCACAGCACTTTTATCGCTGAGCAGATGATAGCTGCCCGGACACCAGGGAATGGGTTCCAGCTCGGCGCCAAAGGCGTCGAGCTTGGCCTTGATTTCATCCACGCTGAGTGGCGACAAGGTATTGATGCGGATGGAGCTGCGCAGTTTGGTCGAGACGAGGCGCTCGGCATCGTCGGCGCGCAGGCCGAGGATTTTCGCCAATCGCTTCACATAGATATTGCGCACGTTCTGCTTGCCGCCCCCGCTCCCACCGCGTGGGCCGCTACTGCCGCGTTTTTTACCACCCTTCGCCATCAGTCTTCGGCCTTTGTGTCTTTCGCATACTTATTGCGCTTCACTTTGACTTGGCGGGCCAAGCCTTCGATAACGATGGTGGCTTCGCCCTTTGCCCGCTCGCCGGAAAAGTCTTCGACCAGTTGCGACAAGGGGCCGCGGTGAAAGCGTTCAAACTTCTTCGTCAGTTCCAGCGCCACCACGGCCTTGCGGTCGCCCAACACGTCGAACGCGTCGGCCAGGGTTGCGCCGATGCGGTGCGGGCTTTCGTACATGACCAGGGTGTGGCCGGTGGTTTTCTCGGCCTCGAACATGGCCTTGCGCTTGCCGCTTTTGCGCGACGGGAAGCCTAAGAACGTGAAGCTGGCGGTGCTGAGACCCGAGCTGACCAACGCCATGGTGGCGGCATTGGCGCCGGGGATCACTTCGACCTTTATGTCCGCCGCGATCAAGGCGCTGATGACGCGATAGCCCGGATCAGAAATACCAGGAAGGCCCGCGTCGGAGACCAGCCCCACGGCGCGGCCCTCTTCGATCAGGCTTTGAATGCGGATCACGGTGTTGGCTTCGTTGTGGTCATGGCAGGCGAACGTCGGGTGCGGGCGCTCAACGGAGAGGTGGCTGAGCAGCTTGGCGGTGACGCGGGTGTCTTCGGTCGCCAGCGCGTCTAAAGCCTTCAAGGTTTCCACCGCGCGAAAGGTGATGTCGCCGAGATTGCCGATGGGCGTGGCGATGACGTACAGCCCCGGCTCCAACTGGCCCTTCGGCTCGGCCAAGGGGCGCGGCGGGGCGGCGGGCTTATCGCCCTTGTGGTGCGCGGGACTGCGAGGGGAGCGGCGGTGCGCCATGAGGAAATCTCCAATTGCTGTAAGCACCATAGATAGCACCGCCACCAATTCCTCGCCACCCCGGCGGCGATAAGTGGTTGCACCCCGCCAAGCGAGCGTTTAGACACTAGACAAGCGTATTTTTGCCTGCAGGGAGTTTTTGTCGATGAGCCATAACCGCCGGATTTCCGTCATTGGTCTGGGCTATGTGGGCCTACCGGTCGCCGTTGCGTTCGGCAGGTTTGGCCCCGTGGTGGCTTTCGACATTTCCACCCCCCGTGTGGACGGGTTGAAGGCCGGACACGACATCACCGGCGAAGTCAGTGACCCCGATTTGGCCGCCAGCGACCTGTTGCTCACCACCGACGCCGCAGATCTAGCCAAGGCCGATTTTCACATCATCACCGTCCCCACCCCGGTGGACAACGCCCATAATCCAGACCTTCTGCCATTGGTGTCGGCGTCAACCACGCTGGGCAAGAGCCTTAAAAAAGGCGACGTGGTGGTTTATGAATCCACCGTCTTCCCCGGCGCCACCGAAGAGGTGTGCGTGCCGGTGCTGGAAGATATGTCGGGCCTGACATGCGGCACCGATTTTTGGGTCGGCTATTCACCCGAGCGCATCAATCCCGGCGATAAGGAACATCGGTTCGAAACCATCACCAAGGTGGTGTCGGGCATGGATGCGGCAACTTTAAACATCGTATCGACGGTCTATTCTTCGGTGGTCACCGCGGGCGTACACGAGGCCCCCACCATCAAGGCCGCCGAGGCCGCCAAGGTTATCGAGAACACCCAGCGCGACTTGAACATCGCGTTGATGAACGAATTGGCACAGATTTTTGACAGGCTCGACATCGACACCAAGGATGTGTTGGACGCGGCGGGCAGCAAATGGAACTTCTTGAAGTTCTCACCGGGTCTGGTGGGCGGCCACTGCATCGGCGTTGATCCCTACTACCTCACGTATCGCGCCGAACAAGCGGGCCACCAGCCCAAGGTGATCTTGGCCGGGCGCCACATCAACGACGACATGGGCGCGTTTATCGCCCGCAAGGCCGTCAAGCTGATGATGAATAATGCCGCCGCGAACACATCGCCCAACGACGTCACGATCCTCGGCCTGACGTTTAAGGAAAACGTGCCCGACTTGCGCAACACCAAAGTCATCGACGTGATTGAAGAACTGTCCACCTATGGCTTGGCCGTGCAGATCCACGATCCCCAGGCGCAAGGTCCAGAAGCCCAGCACGAATACGGCCTCGACCTTACCCCAGTGGACGACCTAGAACCCGCCGATGCGGTTATCTTAGCCGTACCGCACACAGAATACGTCCAAGGGGGCTGGGACTTCATAACCGGCTTGCTGAAGGGCGGACGCGGCGTGGTGGTGGACGTGCGCGGCATCTTGGACCGGGACACGACGCCTGACGGCATCACCCTGTGGCGGCTGTAAATACACGCTTGCGGGCGTAGTCCAGGGTAAAAATGAGCACCGGTCCGCACCACGCCAGCGCATAGACGGCCCCGGACACCGGCCCGGTTCCCAGCACGCTGGACACGGGCGGGAAATAGAGAATGGCCCAGCTGAACACCACCTCGAAAGCGATACCGCCGACGATCAGCGGATTCTTCAACACGTCCAACGTCAGCCCCGATCCATGGGCCGAGCGTCGGCCAAACAGGTTGCCGATTTGCATCAAGACGATGGAACTTAACGTGATGCCCGTGGCTGACAGATAGAGCGGATCGCGCACGCTGAGCGCCGCCCCCCACACCCAGCCGCCGTCGAACAGCACCCAGAAAAACAGGCTCATGGCGAACGCCGCTTCGATCAACCCCAAGAACAAATAGCTGTGGGTGATCAGCGGTACCGTCAACAATCCCTGGTGTTGATTGCGCGGCGGCTGGCTCATGGTTTGCGGGTCCGGCTTTTCCTGGCCCAGCCCCATGGACGGCACGATGTCGGTGCCTAAATCGATGGCCAAAATCTGTATCACCGTCATCGCCAACGGCACCGGGAACAGCATGTATAAAATGTAGGGCAAGATTTCCGGCCCATTGGACACCAGCACATAGTTGGTGAACTTGCGGATATTGTTAAAGATGGTGCGCCCCTCTTCCACGCCGTCGACGATGGACGCGAAGTTGTCGTCCAGCAAGATCACCTGGGCCGCTTCGCGCGCCACGTCGGTACCGCTCAACCCCATGGCGATACCCACGTCGGCGGCCTTCAAGGCCGGGGCATCATTGACGCCATCGCCGGTCACCGCGACCACCTTGTCCAGTTCGTGAAAGGCCGAGACGATTTTCCATTTCTGTTCCGGCGTGGTGCGCGCAAATACACTGACGCCGTCTTTCAACTTTTGCACCAGGTCCACCTTGTTCATGGCGGCGAGCTGCTGCCCGGTGACGGTGGCCGCCCCCAGGGTCACCGTCTCGCCCACGATGCCGGTGCGCCGCGCCACCGCCTCGGCCGTTTGCGGGTGATCGCCGGTGATCATCACCACCCGAATGCCCGCCGTGTGACATTTAGAGACCGCGCCTGGCACTTCTGCGCGGATGGGGTCTTCGGCCCCCAAAAAGGCCTTCAACACCAAGCCGTGCTCGAACGCGTCTTGTGGTGTTGCGTCCAAGGCTTCGTCTGAAAGGATGCGATAGGCTAATGCGATGACCCGCTGGCCGCTCAACGCCATGCGCTGCACGATAGCTTCGGTTTGTTCTAAGCGTTCGGGCGTTAGGTCCTGCGCCCCGCCCGCGCCCGGCACTTCAATTTTCGCGATCAACGGGCGCAGGCTTTCCCACGCGCCCTTGACGCAGAAGGTGTGCGTATCGCCGTGCTGCGAGATACCTGCGGCGCGCCGTTTTTCGTCGTCGAAGGAAAAGCGCCGCACAGTGGCCGTGTTCACAGCCTGCAGATCACCGCCCAGCTTGCCAAAGACCTCGGCGATGGCGGTGTCTAACGGGTCCCCCGCAAGCCCGGCCTTGCCAAGGGTCACGTCCGACGCGACCAAGCCAACGTTTAACATCTCCACACGCCGATCCCGTTCGGCTTCATGGCCGTCAAGTGGATCGCACACGGATGTGATGGCCAACTGGTTTTGTGTCAAGGTTCCGGTCTTATCGGTACAGATCACATGCACAGCACCTAGGGCCTCCACCGCGTTCAGGCCCTTCACCAACACATTTCGCTTCGCCATGCGTAATGACCCCATAGCCAGCGATAGGGTAAACGTCGGCAGCAGGCCTTCGGGAACGTTGGCAACAATGATGCCCATCATAAACACTAAGTTCACCCACAGCGGCTGCCCGGTAAGCACGCCATAGGCAAAGAACACCGATCCCATGGCAACCGCGATCAAGGTCAGCACCCGCACCATGTGCTGCGTTTCACGTTCCAGCGGCGACACATTGCGTTTCACGCTGTGCGATAGGGTTGCGATCTTGCCAAATTCGGTACGCTGCGCGGTGGCGAATACGACCGCCAACCCCCGCCCTTTTTTAACCATGCACCCGGCGAACAACAGGTTGCGGCTTTCGGTGATGGGCGTGTCCTGAGGTTCAGTGGTCAGGCGCACCGCGTGCGCTTCGCCGGTGAGCGGCGCGTTGTTGACGATCAGGTCTTGGACTTCAACCAGCCGCGCATCGGCGGGGACCTTGTCGCCTTCACGCACCGTCAGCACGTCGCCCGGAACCAAGTGTTCGGCCAACACCTCGATATCCAAGCCCGCACGCCTTACTTGAACGCGTTGCGGCAAGAATTTTTGCAGTTCCTCCATGGCGCGTTCGGCGCGGTATTCCTGGACAAAGCTAAACAGGGCGTTGAGGATCGACACCCCTAACAGCGCGAAGCCCAATACGTTCATCCCCTCGCCCGGCTGAATGGAATGGGCTATGAAGCAAATGGCGGCAGAGATATCCAGCAAAATCGAAAAGAAGTTGGTGAATTGCCGCCCCAAACTTTTCAGCCACACCAAGCGGCGGGTCACGGCCAAGGTGTTGGGGCCGATTTCGGCGAGGCGCTCGGCCACCTCGCGCGCGTCCAGTCCACCCTCAGTGGTGCCCAGCATGCGATAGACCTGGGATGCCTGAATGTTATGGATTTGTTGGCTACGTCTGGGGCTATCCATGGCCTACACCCCGCGGTAGATGGCGACGTCGCACGGCGTGTCGCGCAGCACCACCTCCACCGGATTGCCGTACAAAAAGTCACCCGATAGCGCCTTCACCGGAGCTTCCATCAGCACCAATTGGGTCTTGGCGCGGTTGGCGGCAATGATGATTTCGTGCGCCCAGTCGTCGGACACCGCCACGTTGCAGTGGATTTTTTCCAGCGCCACGCCGGTGCGTTGCGACAATTCTTGGTCTAGGCCTTCAAGGCTGCGCCACCCCTTGGCCCGCAGGCGCTGAGCCTTATGATTGTGCAGCTGCTTGAACACATGGCGTTTCAACTGCATCACTCGCAGCAAATGAATGCGCTGCACGTCTTCGACCATGCGCGTCAGAATATCGACGCCCATCAAAAAACCTTCGACCTCGCCAGCCACGGGAACGAGGAACGTCTTGGGCGCGCCCAATAGACCCGGCTGGGTCACGCGCACCGCCATCACGGCGAAGGTCTTGTCACGCAGCAGTTTTTCAGACACCGTCCCGGCCAGGTAGCCATGCCCCCCAGCCTTAAGGCGCGCGCCGCACACCAGCAAGCTTTGCGGACCGGCGGGTACGCACGCCAACAAGGCCTTAAACACACACCCTGGCGACGGACCGTCACACGGCTGGGTGACGAAGTCCATCTCGACGCCCTGGTCCGCACACGCGCGCTCCAGGCCATCAACCTTGGTTTGGATATGTTCTTGTGGAACGGTGCCGCTGTCCACGTATACGATGCACAGCCGCTTGTCGGGATCGTCACGCGCCAGATTCAACGCGTACCAAAACACCCAATCGCCATTGATGGACCCGTCATATGCAAAATGAATCACAGAGCGCCCCCTCGGAAAGCAACACTCTATTTTCGCATGAATTCGCGGGAACCGCACAAAAAAAGGGGCCGCCTGAACCGGCAGCCCGTTTTCCTTGTTTACAGTGCAGCTTGGTCTTAAGCCAGGTCGTCGGTCGCCACATGATACTGGGGATCTTCGACCACGTTCAGCTCCACCAGATCCCGAGCGCGGTGCAGCAGTTTGCGGCACTCGGGGCTTAAGTGGATCAGGTGCAGGGTCTTATTGCGCTTGGCATAACGTTCGGCCAAGGCATCGATGGCTTCCAGACCGGAGTGATCGGCAACGCGGGAGTTTTTAAAATCCACCACCACGTCGTCGGGATCGTCATCGGGGGTGAACAAGTCGCGGAACGACTGCACCGAACCGAAGAACAACGGACCCTCGATCTCATAGACCTTGCCGCCGGCATCGTTCGATCCGATGCGGGCGTGCATGCGCGTGGCATTGCCCCAGGCATATACCAGGGCGGACACGATCACGCCCACCACCACCGCAATGGCCAGATCGGTGAACACCGTCACGCCGGAGACCAATATCAATACAAAGGCATCGGCGCGGGGAATCTTATTGAGAATACGAAAGCTCGACCACTCGAACGTCCCCAGAACCACCATCATCATCACGCCCACCAAGGCGGCCAAAGGGATCATCTCGATCAATTGCGAGGCGAACAAAATAAATGCCGCCAAAAACAGCGCCGCTGAAACGCCAGACAAGCGCCCGCGCCCGCCGGAATTCACGTTGATCATCGATTGACCAATCATCGCGCAGCCGCCCATACCGCCAAAAAATCCGGTCACCACGTTCGCCATACCCTGGCCCACGCATTCTCTGTTGCCGCGCCCGCGGGTGTCGGTCATCTCGTCAATCACGGTCAAGGTCAGCAGGCTTTCGATCAAGCCGATGGCGGCCAAGATAATCGCGTAGGGGAAGATGATGGTCAGCGTTTCCAAATTCAGATCCACCATGGGGATATGAAATTGCGGCAAGCCGCCCGCAATCGACGCCATGTCGCCCACGGTGCGGGTATCTAAGCCAAACCCAAGGGTCAAGGCCGTCACGGCCAAGATCGCCGCCAAGGGTGCGGGAATAGCCTCGGTCAGCTTGGGCAGGTAGCGGATCACCGCCATCGCCAATGCCACCAAGCCCAACATCAGGTACAACTGAGTTCCGGTCATCCACGACGTCACGCCCAACGCATCGGTGACCTGGAACTGGCTCAGCTGCGCTAAGAAGATAACGATGGCGAGACCGTTGACGAACCCCAGCATCACCGGGTGCGGAACCATGCGGATGTACTTGCCCAGGCGCAGCGCGCCCGCGGTAATTTGGATCAGGCCCATCAACACCACGGTGGCGAACAGGTATTCAACCCCGTGATCGGCGACCAGTGCCACCATGACCACGGCCAACGCGCCGGTGGCACCGGAGATCATCCCTGGACGCCCGCCGACAATGGCGGTGATCAGTCCCACCATCGAGGCGGCGTACAACCCCACCAACGGGTGAACGCCTGCGACGAAGGCAAACGCCACAGCTTCGGGGACCAGCGCCAAGGCGACGGTCAAGCCGGACAAAATATCGGCTTTCATCGAAACCGCTTTACGGATGTGGAACTCAAACATATGTCTGCACCTTGGGGGGCTAATTTAAAGGCCCAGGCCCGTCTGCGTCGGCAAACGAGTCGAGGCCCCATTGATTGATTGATTGCGATTTTCGCCCTTGTAACAGGTCTAAGCAGACAATGCCACACGCAAGCCGCTTTTAAGTCGCGCCAACTCACGGGTGAAGACCGCCGTATCGTCCAGCGCCCTGGCGATGACCAGCGCCCCTTGTATCCCGGCTAAGATATGTTCGGCCTGTTCGCGGCACTGTGCTTTGCTTAACCCGCCTCGACCGAGCGCTGCGACCAGAGCCTTAAGCCAGCGCAAAAAATAGCCGTTAACCGCAAGGTGGAATTGGTCACGCGTCTCGCCCAACGCAAAAACGCCAACAAGGCAGACCCGTCCACCGCCATGAAAATATTCATCGCAAGCATCCAACATGTGCTCTACGGCGGGCATCGAGGCTACGGTTTCATCGCCCAAGGGCTGAAACACGTGAGCTTTAAACCAGGCGTCGATATTGGCGAGAACGGCCTTGGCCATATCTGCTTTGCCATTGGGAAAGGCGTGGTAGAGACTACCCTTGCCAAGTTCCGTGGCTTTGGTGATGTGCGCAAGGCTTGCCCCTTCGTAGCCGTGCTCGCGAAACACCTCCCCCAGTCGGAGGAGGACCGTTTCGCGGCTATGCAGGCGTGCGGGCATTCATCCCCCTTTAAGCTCGAGCGGGTAGGTCGTGCGCGGGGGAATACGATGGAACACGGACGCGATCAGGACAAGGGCTAAGCTTCCCAGCAACGTCGGAAAAATAACGAAGTCTAGACCTGCCCCCATTGCCATCACCACCAACGGATCTGCGCCCGCAGGTGGATGGGTGATGCGCAAGGCCGCCATCCCGGCGATGGCTATGCCAACAGCTAAGCCTAAGCTCCACCACTCCACCGGTAATAGCGTCACAGCCGCGACTCCGACCAGGGTTGAAAATACGTGTCCGCCAACGACATTCATGGGCTGAGATAGGGGACTGGCGGGAACGGAGAACAACAAAACACACGTCGCCCCAAATGGGGCCATCAACCACACAGAACCCGACGCCTCGCCCAATAGGGCAACAAACGCAATGGCCAAAACGCCGCCCAGGCCCGCCTTCACCGCACCCTGCAAGCTTATCGCAGGCTGATGTCTGTGTATGAATGCTTTCATGATATCTATCCCTGTATGTTGTACCAATCAGTACAACATACAATTATTGCCGCATCAAGTCCCTAACGATTTAATTCAACCTTCCCCAGCCCCTTGAGTTACAATGATGTTACAGCTTTTCTTTCACAGGTTTCGGACGGCTTACAGATGATTTCGCTTGGTTCCTTAGGTCAGCTTTTGGGTGGTGTCGGGTTATTTTTGCTTGGCATGTCCTTGATGAGCGATGGGCTCAAGGTGGCCGCCGGACGCACGCTCAAACAAATTTTGGAACGCTGGACCGACACCGCCGCGCACGGGTTGTTTTCCGGTGCCCTGCTCACCGCCCTGGTGCAATCATCAAGCGCCGTAACGGTGGCCGCCATCGGCTTTGTCAACGCGGGGATGCTGACGTTGGAACGGTCCGTGTGGGTTATTTTTGGATCCAACCTCGGCACCACCATGACCGGTTGGTTGGTGGCGCTGATCGGATTCAAAATTAAGATCGAACTGTTCGCCATGCCCGTTATTGGCATTGGTATGTTCATGCGCCTGTCCGGATCAGACACGAGGCGCGGCGCGCTGGGTCAAGCGTTGGCCGGGTTCGGTTTGTTTTTCGTCGGCATTTCGGTGCTTCGCGATGCCTTTGAAGGTGTCGCCGCAAGCGTTGACGTCGCCAGCGTTGCCGCCGACGGATTTTTAGGTGTGGTGGTGTTTGTCGGCCTAGGATTTTTGATGACCTTGGTGACCCAATCGTCCAGCGCCGCAATTTCCATAGCCTTGGCTGCGGCTGCGGGTAACTTGATCGCATTGGAACCTGCCGCCGCCATGGTCGTTGGCGCCAATATCGGCACCACATCCACCGCGCTGTTGGCCTCCATGGGGGCCACCCCCAACGCCAAGCGCGTCGCCGCCGCGCATGTACTGTTCAACGTGCTGACCGGTGTGGTGGCGATTCTCATTTTACCGGGCATGCTGCGTATCGTATCCATGATCCAAAACACCATGCACTTAACCCCCGATGCGGCAACGTCTCTGGCGCTGTTTCACACGGTGTTCAATGTCTTAGGCATCGCGCTGATTTGGCCGCTGACGAAGCGTTTGGTCGTGTGGCTAAAGGCGCACTTCATAAGCCTTGAAGAAGACTTAGGGCGGCCGCGATTTTTGGATAAAAATGCACTGGTGGTCCCCAGTCTGGCGCTGGAAAGCCTGATTATGGAATTGTCGCGGCTACAAGAAATTGCCGTATCCATCGTCACCACCGCATTGAGCCCGCTACCCGCGGCGCAACAAGAGTTGCGCCAGCGCCTGAACGTGGTGGAAACCCTGTCCAGGCGTATCGGTGAATATGCCAGCCAGATGTATCGTTCCGAACTTCCGCTGGGCGTATCAGAAGCCTTGATGCACCCCTACCGGGCGCTGCAGCATTTCGAAGAAATCGCCCGCATCGGCGCGAATCTGCCCCAGTTGCGCGGCGAACGCCCGGCACTTGACGATGAAAGCGAACGGCTTTTGGGTATCTATATTCCCACCGTAGCGAAAGAATTGAAGCAGATGACTTCGCCCGAGCCGGTGCCAGAAGACTGGTCGCCAAAGGACGCCCGTGAAACCATTCACAAAGCTTACTCGGCTTTAAAAAAGGCCATGCTGGCCGCCGGAGCGCGGGGCGAATTGCCCTTTGATCAATTGCAACAGACCATTCACTACGTCGATCACATCCACGCCTGCGGGGTGCGCGCCATCAAGGCCGAACGCCGTCTGCGCCAAATCCGCGCCGCCGCCCAGGGCATAGAAGCCCCGGACGCCGAAGAGGAAGCGTTAGAAAAACCGACCGATGATGGCTGAGTGTGAACTCAATGGTCGGCAGCGGCCTTGAAGTGGAACAGCGCGCCGTCTTTGATGCCCGACGGCCAACGCGAGGTCACGGCTTTGAGCTTGGTGTAAAAGCGCACGCCTTCCATGCCGTGGATATCGTGATCGCCAAACAACGACCGCTTCCAGCCGCCGAAGCTGTGATACGCCACCGGCACCGGAATGGGAACGTTCACGCCCACCATGCCGGCCTGAACCCGCGTGGTAAAATCGCGCGCGGCGTCGCCGTCACGGGTGAAGATCGCGGTGCCGTTGCCGTATTCATGATCATTGACCATCTGCAACGCGGTTTCATAATCACCTGAGCGCACGACAGACAACACCGGGCCGAAGATTTCGTCTTTATAGATATCCATATCGGTGGTGACATTGTCGAACAAGGTGCCGCCGGTGAAGAACCCGTTCTCATAGCCTTGCAGGTTCATGCCGCGACCATCGACGACCAGCTTCGCCCCTTGGTCCACGCCCGATTGAATGTAGCCTTCTATTTTTTCTTTAGATTCTTTCGTCACCACCGGACCCATTTCGGCTTCGGGATCGGTATAGGGGGCGACCTTGAGGCCCTGAATTTTCGGCGTCAGTTTCGCAATCAGCGCGTCGGCGGTTTCATCACCGACCGCCACGGCCACCGAAATCGCCATGCAGCGTTCGCCAGCGGAGCCATAAGCGGCCCCCATCAGGGCGTCCACAGCCTTGTCCAAATCGGCGTCGGGCAACACCACCATGTGGTTCTTGGCCCCGCACAAAGCCTGCACGCGCTTGCCATGATTACAGCCTTCGGAATAGATGTATTCGCCCACCTGGGTGGAGCCGACGAAGCTCACCGCTTTGACGTCCGGGTTGGACAACAATTCATCAACGGCTTCCTTGCCGCCATTGATCAAGTTCATCACCCCCTTAGGCAGGCCGGCTTCGTGCAGCAATTCCACCAAGCGAATGGTTGACGATGGATCGCGCTCGGACGGTTTCAAAATGAACGTGTTGCCGCAGGCCAAAGCCACCGGGAACATCCACATGGGCACCATGGTGGGAAAGTTAAACGGCGTGATCCCCGCCACCACGCCCAAGGGCTGGCGAAAAGAATGGGTATCGACGTTGGTGGCGACCGAGTCCGAGAACTCACCCTTCAATGCTTGCGGAATACCACAGGCGAATTCCACCACTTCAATGCCGCGCATCAGTTCGCCCTTGGCGTCGTCCAAGGTCTTGCCGTGTTCTTTCGACACCAGTTCGGCAATCTCATCGGCGTGGGCGTACAACAGTTCGCGGAACTTAAACATCACCCGCGCGCGCTTGGCCGGGGCCGTCGCGGCCCAAGCCGGGAACGCGGCATGGGCGGACGCAATCGCCGCCTGCACTTCGTCAGCACTGGCCAGCGGCACCTGGGTATGGCTTTCGCCGGTGGCCGGATTGAAGACGTCCTGAAAATTGCCGGACGTACCGGGGACACGTGCGCCGTCAATGTAGTGAGTGAGTTGATCGGTCGTAGCGGTCTTGGGGGAGGTCATGGGGAGGTTCCATTTTTTAATCGAGAATTTCGTGCAAGCCCCCATAAACCGGGGCCTAAGACGTGCATTATATATCCATTGGGTGCCGAAGTGTCACTACACATGCCCCAACCCTTCCACGAAGTGGAAACGCCCCTTCAGCGCCAAGCCTGCAGCGTATCGCAACCTATGCCATCGAGAATACGCAATAGGCCTAGGGGCGCAGCTTTCGTATGTGGTTGATGAGGCCGTTTGTCGAGCTGTCATGGGCGCTAGCCGGATCCGTACCCGTCAACTCGGGCAGGATGCGTTGCGCCAACTGTTTACCCAACTCGACCCCCCACTGGTCGAATGAGTTCACGTTCCACACCACCCCCTGGACGAAGATCGAGTGCTCATAGAGGGCAATCAACGCGCCGAGAGTTTCTGGGTCCAGGTGCTGGAATAAAAGGGTATTGGTGGGACGATTTCCGGGAAAAACCTTATGCGGCAACAGGGCCTCCAGCGCCTCAGCCTGAAGTCCCTGGGCTTCGAGTTCCGCGCGCGCCTCCGCTTCCGTCTTGCCTGTCATCAAGGCTTCGGTCTGGGCGATGAAGTTGGCGAGCAAGATGTCGTGGTGGCCCTCAAGCGGGACATCGGCTTGGATGGCGGCGAGAAAATCGGCGGGCACAAACCCGGTCCCTTGGTGGAGACGCTGGAAAAAGGAATGCTGGCAATCGGTGCCGGCCTTGCCCCAGGTGATGGGCGCGGTGGCGTAATCGACCGTGTTGCCGTCGCGATCCGTCTGTTTGCCGTTGCTTTCCATCTCGCCTTGTTGGAAATAGTCGGGAAACCAGCGCATGTTCTGGGCAAAGGGAATGAGGGCGTAGCTGCTGGCGTCGAAGAAGTTGGTGTACCACACGCGGAGCATGGCCATAATCACCGGCATGTTGCGTTCCAGGGGTGTTTCCACAAAATGTTGATCCATGGTGTGCGCGCCAGACAGCAGGCGTGAGAAGCCGTTCGAGCCCAGGGCGATCGCGATGGTGATGCCCACCGCCGACCATAGGGAAAACCGCCCGCCGACCCAATCCCAAAACTCAAACAGGTTCGCCTTAGGGATGCCGAACGCCTGGGCTTGGGTGACATTGGTGGTGGCGGCGGCGAAATGAGCCGCGATGTCTTCCGACCGCCCCCCCTGGTCGATAAACCATGCGCGCGCGGTGTGTGCGTTGAGCATGGTTTCCTGCGTGGTGAAGGTTTTCGAGCAGATGACAAACAGCGTCGTGTCCCACTGGATCTGCGACAAGGGCCGCGCGATGTGCGCGCCGTCCACGTTGGAGACGAAATGAAAGCGAATATCTTTACTGACGTATGGGGACAAGGCCTCGGTCACCATGTTGGGGCCTAAGTCCGAACCGCCGATGCCGATGTTAACGACGTCGGTGATGCGTTTTCCGGTGGCGCCCTTCCAACTGCCATCGCGCACTTTGTCAGCAAAGGCCTCCATGCGCGCCAACACGTCGTTAACGGCGGGCATGACATCCACGCCATCCACCAAAACCTGAGTGTTGGAACGGTTGCGTAACGCCACATGCAGCACGGCGCGGCCCTCGGTGTTGTTGATCGCCTCGCCAGCGAACATGCGCCCGCGCCAGCCCTCAACATCGACGGCACGCGCCAGGTCGAACAACAGCTCCATAGTCTCAGTGGTGATGCGGTTCTTGGAATAATCGAGAAAAATGCCCCCGGCCTGGAGCGAAAACGTCTCAAACCGCTGCGGATCGTCCGCGAACCAATCGCGCATATGTTGACCGCGCATGGCGTTACGATGGTTGGTGAGAGCTTTCCATTGCGGCAATTCGGTCAATTTCGACACGCCAGACGTCCTTTAATTCTTTGGGGCAGAGACGCAACGGCGATGGCGATGCCCGATTGACGATGATAGTATACCCAAATTACATGCTCGTGTAGCATCATCGCCAGTACGAATTTTCGTTCAAAAGGCGATGCACTCTTATAAGTGTTTTTTTGGAGATGGACTATGACAACTCAAAATCAGCGTGAGAACATCCTCGTTAAGGCATACGAAATTTGGGAAGCCGAAGGTCGCCCCTTAGGGCGCGACATGGAGCACTGGATCAAGGCTGAGATGTTAATCGCGGCCAAAAACACCAAAAAGAAGGCGAAACCCGCCGCTAAAAAGAAAGCGCCCGCTAAAGCCAAAGCCAAGCCTGTGGCCAAGGCCAAGGCGAAAGCTCCGGCAAAAGCTAAATCTAAAGCAAAGACCAAAGCCAAAAGCTAACCCCTTTCTCTACCTCAGGTACTTCTCACTTATGGCTCTCTCCCCCCGCGACGACGACGCCCTGGCCATTGTTAACGCAGGCCACCACGACCCATTTTCCTATCTCGGCATGCACGGCGGGGGAAAGCTGGGCCTATGGGTGCGGGCCTTCATCCCCGATGCCCAATCCGTTGACGTCATTGACGCCCACACGGGGGAAACCGTCGCCGCGCTGGTGCGCACCGATCCTGCGGGCTTGTTCGCGGCTCACCTCGCCCAGCACAACAAACCGTTTGCCTACCGCCTGCGTGTGACCTCCGGAGACTTGGTTCGTGACCTGGACGACCCCTATGGCTTCGCCCCGGTATTGGGCGAGTTGGATCGCCACCTGTTGTCGGAAGGCACCCACTATCGGTCTTACGACAAACTCGGCGCGCACCAAATGACGGTTGATGGCGTTGACGGCGTGCTGTTCGCCGTGTGGGCGCCCAACGCAAAGCGTGTCAGCGTGGTCGGTGATTTTAACACTTGGGACGGGCGCTGCCATTCCATGCGCGTGCATCCCAGTTGCGGGATCTGGGAAGTCTTCGTGCCGGGACTCGGCGAAGGCACCTTGTATAAGTTCGAGATCAAAGCCCATGACGGCACCGTGTTACCACTCAAGGCCGATCCTTATGCCATGTTCATGGAACAGGCACCGGGTACGGCGTCGATTGTGTACGATCTCGGCGACTATGCGTGGTCGGACGACGCGTGGATGGCACACCGCAGCGAAACTGCCCGATGCGAAGACCCGATCAGCATTTACGAGGTCCACTTAGGCTCGTGGCGGCGCAATCCAGGCGAGGGCAATCGCTCGCTAAGCTATCTCGAACTGGCCGACGAACTGGTGCCCTACGTCAAGGACATGGGCTTTACCCACATTGAGTTGTTGCCGGTCAGCGAGTTTCCATTTGAAGGATCATGGGGCTATCAGCCCATCGGCCTGTTCGCGCCGACCAGTCGTTTCGGCCCGCCCAATGACTTTCGCGTGTTTGTCGAACGCTGCCACGCGGCGGGTATCGGCGTGATCCTCGATTGGGTGGTGGGGCACTTCCCCGAAGACACCCACGGCTTAGGACTGTTCGACGGCACCCACCTTTATGAACACGCCGATCCCAGGCTCGGCCGTCACGCCGACTGGGGCACCTTGATCTACAACTTCGGCCGCGATGAGGTTTCCAACTACCTGCTCGCCAACGCCCTGTTTTGGTTCGAGACCTATCACATTGACGGCCTGAGGGTCGATGCGGTGGCGTCGATGCTGTATCTCGACTACAGCCGCGAAGACGGCGAATGGGTACCCAACCAATACGGCGGCAACGAAAACCTGGAGGCCATTAGCTTCCTCAAACGCCTCAACGAGTTGGTCTATAGCAAGTATCCGGGGGCCTTCACCGTGGCCGAAGAATCCACCGCGTGGCCGATGGTCTCGCGCCCGACTTACCTCGGCGGCCTCGGCTTTGGCTTCAAGTGGAACATGGGCTGGATGAACGATACGTTGCGCTTTATGAGCTATGATCCGGTCCATCGCCAGCATCACCTGGACGACCTGACGTTCGGGTTGCTGTACGCCTTTCAGGAAAATTTCGTGCTGCCCCTGTCGCACGACGAAGTGGTGCACGGCAAGGGTTCGCTGATCGACCGTATGCCGGGCGATCAATGGCAGAAACTTGCCAACCTGAGGCTCTATCTCGCCTTCATGTTCACCCATCCGGGCAAGAAACTGTTGTTCATGGGCGACGAATTCGGCCAACACCGCGAATGGGATCACGACGGCAGCGTCGATTGGCACCTGCTGGACGACGGCGGGCACCAGGGCGTGCAGGCCTTGGTGCGCGACCTCAACCGGATGTACTGCGAGGTGCCGACACTGCATCGCCGCGACACCGATCCCGAAGGCTTTTCGTGGATCGAATGCAATGATCGCGAACGCACGGTTCTGGCCTATCGTCGTCACGGTGAACACGGCGAGCACGGTGCCGATGACCTCTTCGTGGTGTGCAATTTCACGCCGGTGGTGCGCGACGATTACCGCCTCGGCGTAACCGATCCGGGCGATTACGGCGAAATATTTAATTCGGATTCGGCCTATTACGGCGGCGGCAACATCGGCAATGCCAACAAGGTCGTGACCGACAACGTGCCGTGGCATGATCAAGCACAATCGCTGTCTTTGACCCTGCCGCCGCTGGCGGTTGTGGTGCTGCGACGGAACGCGCAATGACGGGAATTCTTTGCCATGACTGATGTCCACACCGGCGTTTTATTGCCGGGACGCCCCTTCCCGATGGGCGCCACCTGGGACGGCCAAGGTGCCAACTTCGCACTGTTTTCCGAACACGCGGAAAAGGTCGAGTTATGCCTATTCGACCCCAGCGGCAAACGCGAACTGGCGCGTCACATCCTGACCGGACATTCGTTGTCCGTGTGGCACGGTTATCTCAGTGGCGTTCAGCCTGGATTGTTATACGGCTACCGGGTCTATGGCCCCTATAACCCACACCAAGGCGACCGCTTTAACGGTCATAAGCTTCTGGTGGATCCGTATGCCAAGGCCCTTTCGGGGCGATTGATCAATCACGACGCCAATTATGCCTTTGATCGCACCAGCCCGTTGCAAGACCTGTCTTTCGACACCCGCGACAATGCTCAGTACATGCCCAAGTCCGTACTCGTGGATCGCCGCGCCAAGCGTGACGAGGACTTCCAGCCCCATGAGCCCCTACACACGCCGTGGTCTGAAACCATTATCTATGAGCTGCATGTGGGCGGGGCCACCATGCAACATCCCGGCATTAAAGAAGGCCTGCGCGGCACCTTCGCGGGCTTGAGTTCCGACGAAATGCTGCGCCATCTGCAAGAACTGGGCATCACGGCGGTGGAATTGTTGCCGGTGTTCCCGTTTGCCGACGAACCGCATTTGGTGGAAAAGGGCCTCACCAATTATTGGGGCTACAGCCCCTACACCTTCCTGGCCGCCGATCCGCGCTATCAATCGGAACAAGGCACGCGTGAGTTCGAGGCCATGGTCAAACGGTTCCACTCAGCCGGAATCGAAGTGATCTTGGACGTGGTCTATAACCACACCGGCGAGGGCGGACACTTAGGTCCGAACCTGTCATTGCGCGGTATCGACAATCGCAGCTATTACCGCCTCGACGCCCATGACCCCGCCGTCTATATCAACGACAGCGGCTGCGGCAATACGTTGGACTTGGCCCATCCCCGGGTCATGCAAATGGTCATGGACAGCTTGCGCTATTGGGTCGAGCACGGCCATGTGGACGGCTTTCGCTTCGATCTCGCCACCGCCCTGTCGCAAACTCAAGAAGGCTATTCGCAACAGTCCGGCTTCCTATCCGTCGTCAATCAAGACCCGGTGTTGGCGGGGGTCAAAATGATCGCCGAACCGTGGGACTTAGGCCCGACCGGGTACCAATTGGGCAATTTTCCCGCCCGCTGGTCGGAATGGAATGATCGCTACCGCAATACCGTGCGCGCATTTTGGCGCGGCGATGACGGGGTCATCAGCGAATTGGCGCACAGAATATCTGGATCCGATGACGTTTTTGGCCCCGCCAAACGCAAACCCCAGGCCAGCATAAATTTCATCACCGCCCACGACGGCTTTACCCTCGATGACCTGGTGAAATACAACAATAAACACAATCAAAACAACTTAGAAGACAACCGCGATGGCTGCGGCGAGAACCACAGTTGGAACTGTGGCGTTGAAGGCCCGAGCCAAGTCAAAAAAATTAACGCCTTAAGGCACAGACAAAAATGCAACTTGATCGGAACCTTATTTTTGTCTCAAGGGGTTCCCATGATGTTGGGCGGTGACGAGCTGAGCAATACCCAGAACGGCAATAACAACGCCTACTGCCAAAACAACCCCATCGGCTGGCTCGACTGGTCCGAATCAACGCCTGATAATGAAGACCTGAAACATTTCATTCAGAAAATGACCTTGTTTCGCAACCTCTGTCCGGCCTTTCGGCGCGAGGATTTTTTCGACGGCCATGTGATCGGCGATGGGCCGCTCAAGGACATCACCTGGTGGTCGCCCGAGGGTCGTGAAATGACCGATGCGGACTGGCATAACCCCCACTCCCACTGCTTGGGCTATCACCTTTTTGATCAGAGCGACGACATAAGCGCGCCCGAAGACCACCTTATGGTGTTGATGAACGCGGGCCTGGACCCAGTGTCGTTTATTTTGCCCCCAGCCGTGTATGGCAAGGACTGGTGGCGCATCGTGGACACCTCTTATCGCATGGCGGAAATTCCCGACACGCAGATCAATGCCGGGGACTCTTTTCGCGTAGAGGCGCACTCTTTGGTATTGCTGAAGGGACACTTGATGACATGCGCCGACGATAAAACATGAGTGCAGACACCCCCCTTTCGCGCCTCAGCCAGCGGGTCGGTATTGAGCCGTCCTATTGGGACGTTTACGGCGCGTGCCACGACACCTCCGACGACACGCGGCGTTTGTTCCTCGCCGCCATGGGCTACCCCGCCGACGACGACGCGGCCGCCACAGCCAGCCTTGAACGCATTGACGCGCGCCCGTGGCAGCGCATGGTCGAACCGGTGACGATCTTACGCAGCGCCTCAGGCGAGACCCACCGCGTTCTTGATCCGGTCCTCTTGGTGGTTCTCACACCAGACCAAACCGAACTCCGTTGGTTTGTCGACCTGGAAGATGGCCGCACCCTTGAAGGTCAGGCGGCCGTTGCCGACTTGGCCACCATTGAACAGCGCGAGCAAAACATCCGCGTCAGCCTTTCCCTGCCGCACGATCTACCCCATGGATATCACCGCGTGCGCGTGAGCCACGGCGCGGCAACGGGACAGGGTGCCTTGATCGTCGCCCCCGCCACGGCGTATCAGCCCGCTGGGTTAAACGATCCCAGCGCGCGGGTATGGGGCGTCGCCTGCCAGCTTTATGGGCTGCGGTCCGCTTCCAATTGGGGTATGGGCGATTTCACCGATCTGGCAACTTTATGCGCAAAAACCGCAGAACAGGGTGGCGATGTGGTCGGCTTGCCGCCGCTGCACACCTTGTTCCCGGCGCGCCCGGAACTGGTCAGCCCCTATTCACCATCCAGCCGCCTGCTGCTCAACCCGCTGTACATTGACGTGGCGGCGGTGGCGGAATTTGCCGACTGCGACGAAGCGCAGGCCATGGTTCAAGCGAAAGGCTTCGCCCAGCGATTAAACGCCGCGCGCGCCACCGACGCCGTGGCCTTTGCCGAGGTATCAAAGCTGAAATTTGAAATCTTGGAGGTGCTGTTCGCGCATTTTGAGAAGACCCATCCGCCCGAAGGGTCCAGCGCGCGCCGCCAAGACTTCGCTCAGTTCTGTGCTCAGGGCGGCGAAGGGTTGCACCGCCTGGCCCTGTTCGAGGCCCTGCAAGACCACTTCGCCCCCTTAAGCGTTGCGCAATGGCCCGCCCCCTACAAAGGTCCAGCCTCGACGGAGACACAGGCCTTTGCCGCCAAGCACCACACCCGCGTGCAGTTTCAGCTGTATCTACAGTGGCAAGCCGAGCGGCAGTTGGCGGCAGCCGGTACCGAAAACACCATGAGCATCGGCCTGTATCGAGATTTAGCGGTCGGCGTATCGCCGGACGGTGCCGACGCGTGGATTGACCCCGATGCCTTTGTCGATGGGATCCGCTTCGGCGCCCCCCCGGACCCGTTGGGTCCCACCGGGCAAAATTGGGGCATGCCGCCGTTCAACCCCGATTACCTGTATGAAGCCGCCTATGGGCCTTACGTCGACATGCTGCGCGCCAACATGCGCCACGCCGGGGCGTTGCGTATTGACCATGTGATGTGGTTGCAGCAAACATTTTGGATTCCACCCGGCGGCGATGGCCGTGATGGCGCGTATGTGCGCTATCCCTTAGACGACTTGCTGGCGATCTTGACCCTGGAAAGCCAGCGCAACCGCTGTGTGGTGATCGGCGAAGCCTTAGGCACCGTACCCGAAGGATTCCGCGAACGGCTCACGGCGAACGGTATTTTTTCGTATTGCTTGTTGCAATTTGAACGCCATCCGGATGGCCTGTACAAGCGGCCCGACGCCTATCCGGTGCTGGCGCTGGCGACGCCCGCGTCCCATGACCTGCCGACCTTGGCCGGGTTTTGGCGTGAAACGGATATAGGCGTGCGCGGCGACATCGGCCTGATCGCACAGGGCGATATAGATGAGCGACGCGCCGCACACGCCCATGACCGGGCATTGCTGATTGCATCCTTGGTTGACCAAGGGCTACTAGATGCTGATTTCCCCAACACCCCGGATCTGGACGACGCCCAAATGACCACGCTGATCGCGGCCATTCATTGCTTTTTGGCGCGTTCGCCCGCAGCGTTGATGGTCATGAATGTGGAAGATATCTTAGCCTCCACGACCCAGATCAACATGCCCGGAACCGTGGATGAATACCCCAACTGGCGGCTCAAACTGCCGTGCGCGGTGGACCGCATTTATGATGCGGACGGTTGGGCCGAGGCCGCCCGGCGCATCACCGCCGAGCGTTCCGGTACTAAGCCTTAAGCGGTTTCACATCCCAAATTTTCGACGCGTATTCGTGGATCGCGCGATCCGCGGAAAAGCTGCCCATGGCGGCGACGTTGCGAATGGCCATGCGGGTCCAGGTGTCTTGATCCAGATAGGTGGCATCCACCTTGTCTTGCGCCGCCATATAGGATTCGTAATCCGCCAAAACCATAAAATGGTCACCGCCGTGCAGCAACGAGCCCAAGATGCTGCGATAACGACCCGGATCGTTGGGCGAGAAGAAGCCCTCGCCGATCATATCCAGCGCGCGTTTAAGCTCCGCATTGCCGTTATAATAATCAAACGGCTGATACCCCATGTGCTTGGCGCGTTCGACCTCTTCGGCCAGCAAGCCAAAGATAAAAATATTGTCGTCGCCCACCGCGTCTTTGATCTCAATATTGGCACCATCCAGGGTGCCGATGGTCAACGCACCGTTCAGGGCAAACTTCATGTTGCCGGTGCCAGACGCTTCCAAGCCAGCGGTTGAAATCTGTTCCGACAGATCGCTTCCGGGGATGATGATTTGCGCCGCCGAGACCCGGTAATTGGGGATGAAGACGACTTTCAAACGCTCACCCACCAAGGGGTCGTTATTGATGACGGTGGCTAGGTCGTTGATCAGATGAATGACTTCCTTGGCCAAGTAATAGCTCGGCGCGGCTTTGCCCGCAAAGATCACCACCCGGGGAACGCCCCCACCCTTGCCATCGCGGATGCGGTTATAGCGCGTCACAACATGCAAGATATTCAGCAATTGCCGTTTGTATTCGTGGATGCGTTTGATGTGTACGTCAAACATCGCCGTCGGATCGACCTTCAGCCCCGTATCGGCAAAGATCATGTCGGCTAGGCGTTCTTTGTTAGCCTGTTTAATGGCGCGAAAGCTTTTGCCAAATTTCGCATCATCGGCGTATTTCGCAAGGCCTTCCAACTGCGTCAGATTGGCGGGCCAGCCCTCGCCGACGTGTTCGCAAATCAGGCCTGACAGGCCCGGGTTAGACTGCAACAACCAGCGCCTGGGCGTAATGCCGTTGGTGACGTTGATGAATTTGCCGGGATACATCTGGTCGAAATCGGGAAACACGCGGCTGCGCAGAAGGTCCGAGTGCAGCGCCGCCACACCGTTCACCTTAAAACTGCCGACGATGGCCAGATGCGCCATGCGCACCGAATGGGTGTGGTCATCAATCAGCGACAAGGCGCGGATTTTGTCCGGATCGCCGGGGAAGGCCTCTTCTACGGTTTTCAGAAATTCAGCGTTGATAAGGAAAATGATCTGCAAATGGCGCGGCAACACGTTTTGCATCATGCTGACCGGCCACCGTTCCAGAGCTTCTGGCAGCAGCGTGTGGTTGGTATAGGCAAAGGTCCGCCGCGTCATGTCCCACGCCGTGTCCCAATCGTAACCGTGCAGGTCCACCAACAGGCGCATCATTTCCGGAATGCCCAACGTCGGGTGGGTATCGTTCAGCTGAATGACGATTTTTTCCGGCAACAGGTCCAAAGTATCGTGACGGCGCAAGAAGCGTGCGAAGATGTCTTGCAACGAGGCGCTGACGAAGAAGTATTCCTGTTTCAGGCGCAACTCTTGCCCCGTGAGGGTGGAATCGTCGGGGTACAAAATCTTCGATAGGGTTTCCGACGAGGTCTTGTCACTGACCGATTTGATATAGTCGCCCTGGTTAAAGTGGCGCAGATCGAAATCGTCGGTCGACTTGGCCGTCCACAGGCGCAGGTTCGCCACGTTGCCGTTTTGATAGCCCGACACTGGCGTATCAAAGGCTACCGCCATGACATTTTCAGCATCAACCCAACGCGAGGTCTCGACCCCTTTTTTGTCTTTGGTGGTCACCACGTGACCATAAAAATCGACCGGATAGACATTGTCGGGACGACGGTATTCCCACGGGTTACCGAGGCGCAACCAGTTGTCGGGGTGTTCCACCTGCTTGCCGTCTTCGATCGCTTGGGTGAATAGCCCAAAGTCATAGCGGATGCCGTAGCCGAACCCCGGGTACTTATGGGTCACCATGGAATCCAAGAAACACGCAGCCAGTCGCCCCAGGCCACCATTGCCGAGTGCTGGGTCGTGCTCGACCTCTTCCAACTCGTCTAAGTCCTGCCCCATCTCGGCTAAAGCCTGACGGGTAACGTCAAGCAGGCCTAGGTCGAGCAAGTTTTTGACCAAGCTGCGCCCCGGCAAATACTCCATTGACAGGTAGTAAATACGCCTGGGGTCTTCAATAAACTGCGTCCGGGTACCCTTGATATAGCTTTGGCTGATGTGGCCGCGCAGCATAAAAGCCACGGCGAAAAACCAATCCTGCTGGGTGGCGAAGGCAGGGTCTTTGCCCACTGCCTGGGCGATCAAGGTGATCAGTTCCTCTTTGACACCATCTACATCCGACAGTTTGGCAAGGGGATCGTCGCCAAGTACGGCGTCGGTTTGGTCCATTTTAAGTTGGGGAGTCATATAACTTTCTCGCTTTTAGGTCAAAGAGGTATCCGAGCCTGCATCCGTCCCCAAAACGAGCTCACTGTATAAGTTTCTATAGGATTGCGCCGCCGTTTCCCAGCCAAAATCGCGTTTCATGGCACGAACCAGCACTTTTTTCCATGCCGCTGTATCGGCGTACAGCCCTAAAGCGCGATCCGTTGCGGTCGCCAGGGCCTTGGCTTCAGGTTTATCAAACACAAAACCCGTCCCCTTCCCAGCGATGGCAACGTCGACCACCGTGTCCGCCAGCCCGCCGGTGCGCCGCACCAAAGGCAGGGTGCCATAGCGCAGGGCATACATCTGGGTGAGGCCGCACGGCTCGAACCGCGACGGCATCAAGAACACGTCAGACCCCGCAATCACGCGGTGGGCCATCTCTTCGTCATATCCGATGGTGACGCTGATGTTGGGGTGTGCCTTCCCCAACTGGGTCAAAGCGGTTTCCCAAGCCTTGTCGCCGCTGCCCAAAATCACCAGCTGTGCGCCCCTGGCGGCAAGCGAAGGCGCGATCTCCAACACTAAGTCGACACCCTTTTGCGCGGTCAGACGGCTGACCATACCAAACACCGGTGCCGCCGGTTCAACGGCTACGCCCATTTCGCTTTGCATCTGGGCCTTGACCTTGGCCTTTCCGGCCGGGCGCTCGGCACTATAGGCATGAGAAAGCCTGGAATCCGCAGCAGGATTCCAATCGGCCATATCGATACCGTTCAACACCCCCGACAAGGCCTTCGCCCGCAGGCGCAACAAGCCGTCCATGCCGCAGCCGTGTTCGCGGGTCTGGATTTCGCCCGCATAGGTGGGGCTGACGGTGGTGAGCGCGTCGCTGTAATACAAGCCTGCCTTTAAAAACGATATGTCGTGGTGGAACTCAAGCCCATCGATGGCATGAGCTTCGCGCGGTAAGCCTAATGCGTCCAGACGACTCGCGGGGAAAATCCCCTGATATTGCAAATTGTGCACGGTGAACACGGTGCGCGCATGCCGACCGCCCCAATAGTGCAGATACGCCGGCACCAACCCGGTCTGCCAATCGTTGGCGTGCACCACGTCGGGCGTCCATCGGATGGCATTTCCCGGCATGGAAATCATCGCCGCCACGCGCGCCAGCATGGCAAAGCGGAGAGGGTTGTCCGGCCAGTCTTTGCCGTCGGCCCCGACATATGGGTTGCCGTCGCGCTTATAGAGCGCGGGACAATCCACCAGCCACACCTTCACCCCGCTGCCCGGCATTTGGGCTTCGATCAAGCGCACCTCACCACACCCCAAAGGATCGCCTAAGTTCGCACCGGGGCGCTTATTTTCTGCCACGTCTAACGCTTGGGGGTATCCCGGCATAAGCATGCGAACGTCGTCACCCGCGCGCGCCAAAGCCGCGGGCAACGCGCCAGAGACATCGGCCAGTCCCCCTGTCTTCATCAGTGGATAAGCTTCGGACGTAACAAACAGGATTTTCATGAGCGAGGTCTTTGGCTGGATTCGGGATACGGCAGTATAGGTTCTATCCCCTTGGGAGTGGCACCCTAATAAATTTTGAACTCTTTTTCACCAATTGCTTCATCATACTGTAATATTAAATTGCTACGTATGATTATGTCGCTATGTCGTTTGGCATAGGGGGGCAACAGGCTGGAGGGTCGTCCATGGAATGTGAAAGAATTGATCTCAACAGGGCCTTGAAAAATACCCTGGCGTTGGTCCTAGCAGGCGGACGCGGATCACGATTGATGCACTTGACCGAAAGCCAATCCAAACCGGCGGTGCCGTTCGCCGGCAAGTTCCGCATTATTGATTTCCCCCTTTCAAACTGCCTCAACTCAGGCATTCGCCGGATCGGCGTGGCGACCCAATACAAGGCCCACACCTTGATCCAGCACATCCAGCACGGCTGGGGCTTTTTGCGCGCCGAGTTGCACGAATTTGTTGAAATCTGGCCCGCTCAGCAACAGACCGAAGACGAAAGTTGGTATCGCGGCACGGCGGACGCGGTGTATCAGAATCTCAACATCATCAAAGGCCATACCCCGGAATACGTTCTGATCTTGGCCGGTGACCACATCTACAAACAAGATTATAGCCGCCTGATCACGCATCACATTGCCAGCGAAGCGGACGTGACAATATCGTGTATCGAAGTCCCGCGCGAAGAAGCCAAGGGCTTTGGCGTCGTGGATGCCGACGCCGACGGCAACATTATTGGATTTTTGGAAAAACCCGCCGCCCCCCCCACCATCCCCGGTGACCCAAACACATCATTCGCCAGCATGGGTATTTACGTGTTCAGCGCCGACTTCCTCTATGAACAATTGTGTCGCGACCAGAAGCTGGAAGGGTCCACCAACGATTTCGGCAACGACATCATTCCGTATCTGGTGGGGCGCTGCAAAATGGTGGCGCATCGTTATTCCGACAGTTGTGTTGTTTCCGAAGGACAAACCGAACCGTATTGGCGCGATGTGGGTACGCTTGATGCCTATTGGGAAGCCAACCTCGACCTCACCAAGGTGACCCCTGCCTTAGACCTTTACGATAGCGCGTGGCCGATTTGGACCTATCAGGTTCAGCGTTCGGCGGCGAAGTTTGTGTTCGATTCCGGTGACCGCTGCGGCACGGCCCTATGTTCCCTGGTATCGGCGGGTTGTGTCGTATCGGGCGGCAAGGTCAAACGATCTTTGTTGTTTTCAAACGTGCGCGTAAATTCCTATGCCAATGTCCATGAATCGGTAATCCTGCCCGATTGCGATATCGGTCGCTATGCCCGTCTCAACAAGGTGGTGATGGCTAAAAACTGTCGCATTCCACAGGGTATGGTGATCGGCGAAGACGCCGAAGAAGACGCCCGGCGATTTTATCGCTCCACGGCTGGCATCACCCTGGTGACACCGACCATGCTGGAAAAGCTGGCGGCGGAAGAGCCCCCAGCTAAGTAATCACTGACGGTGCGGCGCGTCCCGTGCGCTCGCGGATCTGTGCTAAATCTTCGGCGATTGCGATCAGTCCCGCCAAAAAGTCTTGGGTGTCCTCATCATGGCGGGCTAAGTCCGGCTCGAACCGTTCCATGTACAGGCGCAACGTCGCCCCCTTGGTGCCGGTCCCCGACAATCGAAAGACGATGCGCGAGCCGCCCTCGAACAGCACCCGTACGCCTTGGTTTTTACTTACCGATCCATCGACCGGGTCGGTATAGCTGAAATCGTCGGCCATGCTCACCGTAAAGCCCCCCAGCGTCTGGCCTTTCAGCGTTCCCAATTGGGCACGAAGGTTGTCCACCAGGGCGGTGGCCACATCCAAGTCGATTTCTTCATAGTCGTGGCGGGAATAGTAATTGCGGCCAAAGCGCTGCCAGTGCTCGCGCACGATGTCTTCGACCGATTGTTCGCGCACCGCCAAAATGTTGAGCCACATGAGCACCGCCCAGAGGCCGTCTTTTTCGCGCACATGGTCGGACCCGGTACCAAAGCTTTCTTCCCCGCACAAGGTGACTTGGCCGCTGTCCATGAGGTTGCCAAAAAACTTCCACCCGGTCGGCGTCTCGAAACACGCAATGCCTAACTCTTCGGCCACCCGATCAGGTGCCATGGACGTGGGCATGGAGCGCGCGATGCCTTTAATCCCAGACGCATAGCCCGGTATCAGTTTGGCGTTGGCGGCCAGAACCGCCAGGCTGTCGCTGGGGGTGACAAAGAAGTTTCGCCCCAAGATCATGTTGCGATCCCCATCGCCGTCCGACGCCGCGCCAAAGTCTGGGGCGTCCGCTGCATTCATCACGGCCACCAACTGCTGCGCGTGGGCCAGATTGGGATCTGGATGTCCGCCGCCAAAATCGGGCAACGGCGTACAGTTGATCAGGGCGTCTTCAGGCGCGCCGAGACGCTTAACCAGAATATCGTGCGCATACGGGCCGTTCACCGCGTGCATCGCGTCGAAACAGACGGTAAGTTTGCCGCTGCGGATCAGCGCGCCTATTTTGGCAAAATCGAACAGGCTTTCCATCAACTCGGCATAATCGGCGACGGGGTCAATAACGTCGACCACCATGTCGCCCAACGGGCTTGACCCAGGTTGCGACACATCCACGTCGGCAGCAACAAACACGTTGTAATGGTCTATAGATAAGGTGCGGGCGTAGATGTCGGCGGTGATGTTTTCCGGGGCCGGGCCGCCGCTGGCGATGTTGTACTTCACGCCGAAGTCCCCATCCGGGCCGCCCGGATTGTGGCTGGCCGAAAGGATGATGCCGCCCAGCGCCTGGTGCTTACGGATGACGCATGAGGTTGCGGGCGTGGACAAAATACCGTTTTGCCCCACCATCACGCGGGCAAAGCCATGGGCGGCAGCCATTTTCAAGATCACCTGCACGGCCTCGGCGTTATAGAACCGCCCGTCACCGCCGACGACGAGAGTCTGGCCTTGGGGGTCGCCCGCCGCGTCAAAAATCGACTGCACAAAATTTTCCAAGTAATGGGGCTGCTGAAAGACGCTTACCGCCTTGCGCAAGCCCGACGTCCCGGGGACCTGATCCTGGAACGGCACCGTGGAAATTTTCTCAATCGTCATAAGCGGATGTCCCCTGTTTCAAAGCTGAGTATACTTCACCATACCACGATGTTTCTGGTCAACACAGAGAACGGATGCGCTGGGCGCTGGATGTGATTAAGATTGAGCCATGACTGATAAGGCCCCCACCCTGATCGCCGATATCGGCGGCACCCATGCCCGCTTTGCCCTCGCGCGCGACGGCCAGGTATTGGGAAAAGCCAGCGTATTTTCCTGTCGCGACTACCCGGACTTAGCGACGGCAGCCAACGCATTTATAGCCGAACTCACCGCAAACCACCCCCGCCGGGGCATCATCGCCGTCGCGGCACCGATCACGGGCGATCAGGTACAAGTGACCAACCTGGACTGGTCGTTTTCCACCGATCAATTGCGCCAGGACTTAGGCCTCGACGCGCTCGATATCGTCAACGATTTCACCGCCATCGCCTGGGCCGTCCCGCGGCTGAAAGATAACGAGCGTCAACACGTGGGCGGCGGCGTGGCGCATGCTGACGCACCCATCGTCATCATCGGACCCGGATCCGGCCTCGGCGTTGCAGCGTTGATCCCCGTCAGGGGCGGCTGGACAGTCTTGCCCACCGAGGGCGGACACGTCACCATGGCCGCGACCACCGCCGAGGAGGATCGCGTCCTGGACACACTCCGGCATAGGTTCGGGCACGTATCGGCGGAGCGCGTGCTGTCCGGACAAGGCTTAGCCAATATCTACAACGCCTTAGCCGACCTGGACGGACACGCGCCTCAAGCCCTGCGCCCCGAAGCGATCACCGCACAGGCCCTGGTGGATCCCGCATCCCGGGCGGGGACGGTGCTCGACATGTTTTGCGCTTTCTTAGGTACGGCGGCTTCCAATGCAGCGCTAAGTTTTGATGCCCGCGGCGGCGTGTATCTTGCGGGCGGTATCATCGGCAAACTGGAGGGCGCGTTCGCCGCATCAGACTTTCGCCAGCGCTTCGAGGCCAAGGGCCGGTATACGACGTATCTATCCCATATCCCGACGTTCATCCTCAACCATCCCTTTCCGGCCCTAGCAGGGCTAGCCAAAGGCCCCCTTCCCCCCACAAATGGGCGCTAAACCATCGCCTTTCGCGCATAAAGTTCTCATGAAGGAGCGGGATGTTGGGTCCGAACCCAGTGCTTACTCAGTAATTTTCATGGCCTTAGCGACCGCTTGAACTCATTTTTTGCGACAAAGCCACATTGTATGCATTATCCCCCGAACGACAGGTGCGGCCAATCAGGGTCGCGCGTAAGGCATGTGCACACATCCCGACATGAGCGGCGATTCCAAGAATGAAGTTTGCGTCCGACGTCAATTCGGCACTGTTATGGTCGAAGTAGACGATGAACGTAGATGGTGAAGAAAGCGACAACGAAAATAAGAACAAGGGTGACTAGGCCGCCTTCATAAAAGAGACCGACGAAGAAAAATCACCATCAATAGACCTTGCCCAGCAGGGTGGTGGTGAGCTTGGGTAATGTTGCCCTACTTCGCGCCGAAGACTTTAGTCAATATTTCGGTGGTACGCTTGGCAGGGTCCTGACGAATAGCAGCCTCTTCACGCGCCAAATAGTGGAACAGGCCGTTTAAGGCCATGGTGGTGGCGTGTTCCGTCAGGTCCGCCTTGAGGTCGGGAACGAATGGAAGGTCTCGGCGGTATTGACCGACCAACCCTTCGTAAGCCGAAACTGCGCCCACCTCCTTCAGAGCCGCGTCAATGACCGGCCTCACCGTGGCCTCTAGGTCTTTTGTGGCAACATTCTGGAAATACTGGGTCGCCGCGTTCTCGGGTCCGTCATAGATGGCTTTGGCATCTTCCAGTGTCATCGTATCGATCGCTTTCCACACCAGTTCCTTAGCCCTGGGCATTGCGGCTTCGGCTCCGCGGTTGAGCTTGAGCTCCACCTCATCAGCCAAGCTCGACAAGCCAATACGCCGGAGTGTTGACTGCACAGCCTGCAGCTCTTCTGGCAGCGGAATATGGATCAAGGGGTCAGCATTAAAGCCATCCGCCGTCCCCAGTTGTCCGGTCACCGTATCAGTGCCGACACGCAATGCCTCCTTAAGGCCCGAAGCCAAATCCTCTGCGGATAGGTCCATGACCGCGCCGGTGCCGATGTCCTTGTCCTGCGTCACTGTACCGATTGCGCCTTTCAAGGTCTTCATCCAGTCAGCGGCCTGGGCTGGCCCCATAAAGAGGAGAGCCGCCGTCAGGGCCGTGATCGAGAGGGTCTTGCGTAAATAGATCATTGGGGGGCCTCATTTGCACGATTCTGTGATGCCGAAAAAATGGAGCGTATGGCGGCCAGGGCGCGGTCCAGAAACTCCATGTCCTTCGCCTGTTGTTCATCATCCAAACGCTTTCTCTCGGCCTTGCGCTCTTCATACGTAATGGACGGAGGGCGGATCGCCTCGGTGCTTGAGGTGCATACCAACCGTTCCCCATCAAGACTGCAAACGGATATTTCTCCTGAGTTCCTGTTCAAGCGCCACACCTTGTCTGCTGTCGCCTTCATGATCTGAAAGTTGCCGGCTTCTGTTCCTGTGGGCACTTCCGGTTCGGCAGACACCGCCGGAAACGCCAACCAGTTAACGCCCAACATCCCGGCAACGGATAGGGAAATGGCTAAATTTTTCATTTTCATGTCCTTGCGCCGACTGACGTGCCGGAGATTATGAATTGAATAGAGACCAGTCGGCCCACCGCGTGCTCATTATTGATAATTGCAGTAATCAATTTTTCGTGCAAGATAGAGTTTAGCCCATTACATCTATAATTGATCACGAACAAAAGGACCTGGGTATATTCCCGGCGCTCCAGGGAATGGGTTCGCTTCATCTGAAACATCCAACACATTGTAGGCTCGCCAACAGTCCGAGTAGACAATGCTGTCAGGTATGATCTTGCGCTTGATAATCGGGATCAAAGTCTCTGAGGAGGCATCGGGGATGGTCTTCGTGTAGACGCGGCCTCCGCGTTTTAACAGGCCAAATACAGGGATTTTTTCCGCAGCTCCACGTCCGCGCTTGCCCTTTCGTTTGCCACCAACATAACTCTCATCCACCTCGGTCTCGCCACCGAACATCGCCTCACTCTCAGCATCCAGTTCGATGGCGATGATCTCGCGCAATCGGAGAAAGTAGGAAGCCGCCGTCTTACGATTGAAACCGCACAAGCTCGCCGCCGTTCGGGCCGTCGTGCCAGCAACAAAGTGCTCGATCAAACGGCCTTGTTTATAGCTGCTGAGCCTGCTCTTGCGCATAGGTCCCATGATAACCCCAATTCCTGGTTATCTGGGACAGCCCCAAAGCTTTTTTAGCGTGTCAAAACAACTTCTTCTATTTTGAGCCAATAGCGCGTCTGTCGCCGCTCACCTGTGCGGATTAAAGCGCCCTTTTCAACTAGGTCGTGTAAGTCTCGTGTGGCCGTAGCGCGTGAAATTCCTGTGATGCTGATATAATTTTCTGCGCTCAATCCGCCCTTAAAACCTCCCAAACCTTCTCGGAATATACGTGCAATTACTTTCTCCTGCCGCGCGTTGAATTGCCCCCTTAGACGGTCGTAAAGGCGCGTCTTGGCAATCAGGAAATCAATCAAGCGAAGCGAATAATGCTGCGCTTCTAAGACGATTTCTGCGAAATAGCGAAGCCAGTCCGTTATTTCCATATCCTTATTGTTAAGTTCCAGATTCCGGTAGTAGGCCTTTCTATTGCTTTGGATTGTCTGAGATAACGCTATCAAGGTGGGTTGCCCTAAAGACTGGGAAAGCGCTTTTTCGGAAATTGCGCGGCCTATGCGGCCATTCCCATCTTCAAATGGATGAATGCAGACGAAGTAGAGATGTGCGATCCCGGCACGGACTAAGGCCGTAAGTGGCCTCCCTCCACTTGACGCACTGCTATTGAACCACTCAATAAACCGGCTCATCTCATCGTGCATATAGCTTGATAGCGGCGCTTCGAAATGAATATTTGGAGCATATATCGCCCCTGATATAACCTGCATGGGTTCCTCATGCGTACGGTAGCGCCCTACATCAGACAGATCGCTCCGCCCTTTAGTAAGCATCTTATGCCAACTGTAGAGCTTTTTATGGGATAAGGGTGCATCGCACGTCCGGTACAAATCAACCATCATCTCCGCGATGCCCTGCTCTGCAAGTGGAACACGTCGAATGTCAGCATCGAGACCAAAGTTACGCCTAACTGAAGACTGCACCGAATCTCGACTAAGTATCTCCCCTTCAATCTCTGATGTTTTGACAGCTTCGGCACTAATCAGTTCAATGGTAAGAGAAGTCTTATCCTCTTCCTCCAGATGCCTTAATGCACCGGCAAGAACACCTGCCTGATGGATAAACCGGTTTTCCAGTTCATCAATAGCACCTTCCTCCCAACTAAAGTTGGGCCAGTCTTTCTGCTGCCAATTCCATTTCATGAGTTATAGAACTCCTCTCTATAACTCACAATATAGCATATTTATGAGTTATAGAACTCCTCTCTATAACTCACAATATAGCATATTTATGAGTTATAGAATATCATTTTATGCCTCAGGAATGTGCTTTTGAGCATTCATGGTCATTGCGCGTATAGACACGTGCGCACCGTGTCACGCGATGCGGTGATGGATGAAAAACAAGGCCTGATTTATCCCGCACGCTTTGATCTGTGGGAAACCGAAATCATCGTCGCGACAAGTACGTGACACTCACCCCCGGCATGTCGGTGACGGTCGAGATCAAAACCGGCAAACGCAAACCGATCCAGTGCATCCTCGCCCCGCTGCAGGAGTATCAGGGTGAGAGCTTGAAGGAACAGTAAGCACATACTCAAGTGCAATTGACCCTGCTCAAGCTTGCAGCCGTTCCATACATTGCGTCACTTAGCGAACCTCTTCAAGAGCACAGTCTGAGGTCACCACCCAAAGTCGACATGACCTACACGAGCGTTTGCAGCCACGCCTTTTGCCGGGCCTTAAGCCGTTCTGCCATAAGGTATTCGCGGATTTTGTCACGTGCCTGATCGAGGGTGATGGTGGCTCCGGGCTTAATATCATCGCAGGTGATGATGTGCAGACCGGCCTCGGTTTCCACCGGACCGCCAACGCCGCCCGGGTCCAGTTGAAACAGCACCGCGTCCAGGCTTTGGTAAAGTTTACCGGGCGGCACTTGGCCCAACAGCCCGCCGTCCAGCGCGGTGGGGCATTCGGAATGCTTGGTCGCCAGCGCGGCGAATTTCTCGGGGGCCGCCTGGGCTTCTTCATATAAATCATTGATCCGCGCGTGCGCGGCTTCGGGTGTATTTTCGGAGTAGTCGGGATTGATGGTAATCAGAATATGGCGGGCGGTACGCAGTTCGGGCCGCACAAAGCGCTCGGGATAACGCGCATAAAAATCCGCGACGTCCGCATCGCTCACCGCATCGACGCCTTCGCCCGCTAAGGTCATGACGGCGTCGAACGCCAGCTCGCGCCATAACGCCCGGCGTAGATCGCGTTCCGTCAGATCGCTGCTATGCATAGCGGCATGGAACGCGGCTTCGTCTTCATAGCGCGCCTTGATTTGTGCCACACCCGCGCCCACCGCTGCGTCAGGAACGGAAATCCGCGCGCCTTCGGGCGACGACAACGCTAAGTCTTCCAGTGCGCGGGTCTTGTCCGCCTGGGCGCGAGCGGCTTTCAATTGTTCAGGGTTCAGGTCAACGGGCTGCTGGCCAAAGACCTCCACCGCTATCCGCAGTACATGATAGGCGTAAAGGCCCTTATCGCCAGACTCAAATGCGGACGCTTTCATGCCCCGGCTTCCTCAAGGGCACGGATTTCCGGGTCAGCCCAATCGAGACTGGTTTCTGCAATCATTAAGGTCCGACCAGGGAACCGCACATGATATGCCGCACCGCCGGGTGTATCGCGCAGCACTTTGAGGATTTCACCCTGGGCACCCACTTCGGCCACCACTTCGCCCTCAACGGCAAAGGATTTTAGCGCCACCACCTTTTCACGGAATTCAAATTTAGACGGCACCCAAGGATCGGACGCTAAGATCAGCTCTTCTTCACGGCACCCCACCACCCGGTCGTCGCCCAGAAAATGTACGGTATAGATAATCTGGTCTTGCAAGAACGTGCCGCGATCAAGCACGGTGCCCGCCGTGCCCCGACGCATAATCAACTGACCACGCTCAAACCCTGGGAAAGTACCGTCGTTACGCACATTGCGAATGACGCGAACTTCTTCGCCAATTTCAAATTCTGGCCGCACGCCCGCCTCCTATTTCAACAATTGGTCCAACGGCACAAAGGCTGGTTTGGCAGCCTGGTCCTGAGCCTTGTAAATTTGCAGAACCTTTTCGGTCTTGGCATCGGAATCGACAAAGTCCTGATAAGCCTTGGTCAGCAATTCGCCATACAGAGCCTTGCGCGCGGCTTCGTCGGCGGGTGGGTTTGCCTCCGCCTCGATATAGTCATGATAGCGCTGCAACATATGCAGGCGATTGACGTGCACCACCGCTTGATCAAACGAAATGGCGAAATAATTCAAGAAATCTTCCGCCCCTTCCAAGTCGCTGAGGTCGTCTTCCAGGTCGGCGTCGAAATCAAACATGTCCGTTCTCCTTTATGCTGCGTCTTCTTGCAGGGCTTGGCGCGCCACGGCCGCCAAAGCCTTGGCGCCAATTCTGTCTTTGGGGTCTAGCGCGGCCACATGGTCAAGGCGCTTAAGTCCTTCACCATGATTACCCAGACGCAGGTACAAGTAGCCCGCACCCTTTAGGGCATGCAGATAAAAGCGGGTGAGTTCCGCTCGGATGGTCGTGGCGCGGGCAATGTCATCCAGGTTCACGTCCTGCCATGCCGTGGCAAAATTCAGCTGCCTGCCCACCACGTCCGTAGTCTGCGCGGCGATGGCCAGTGCCGCGCCGTGCTGGTGGCGATAAAAGTAATAGCGATACAACGCCACCAGCACGCTTAAGTGCTCAGGGGCGATAGCTTCGGCTTCGCGCAGCTTGGCTTCCGCCAGCGGCTCGCCGTATGCCAGAGCCGCTTCGGCAAGCAAGGCCTGTGCGCGCGCATCCAGGGGCTCGTCGTAGTACATGGTGCCGGGTTCAAAATCCAACAGGTCCATGGCTTAGCTCCCCACCGCCTGTTTGACCGGTGCAGGCTTGCGACCTCGGCGACGCGCGTCTTCACTTGCGGTATCGCAGACCGAGGTACCCTCACATTCCGTACACGATCCCTCACCGATGCCCAGCTGGTCTTCGATCATGGCCAAGCGATCAAACACACACGCCACCGCGTCGGCCACCGGATCGGGGATCAGGTGGTGATTTAAATCGATGCCTGCGGGGTTGAGGTGTCCGGCGTCCTGGGTACGCACCACACGTCCTGGAATACCCACCACCGTGCGCCGTTCGGGCACGTCGGCGATGACCACCGAATTCGCCCCGACTTTGGCGTGCGCGCCGACGACGATGGGGCCGAGGATCATTGCCCCCCCGCCGACCACCACACCGTCGCCCAAGGTGGGGTGACGCTTGCCGTGACTCCACGACGTGCCGCCCAGGGTGACGCCATGATAGACCGTCACGTCGTCGCCGATTTCCGCCGTTTCGCCAATCACCACTCCGTTACCGTGATCGATAAAGAAGCGCCTTCCTATCGTTGCTCCCGGATGAATTTCTATTCCTGAGAACATGCGGCTGAAGAACGCCAGCAACCGCGCCAGATAACGCCAGTTGGCGCGCCATAATTTATGTGCCATGCGGTGATTGATCAGCGCATGGACGCCGGGGTACGTGGTGAGAACTTCAAACCGGTTACGCGCGGCAGGGTCACGCTCGAACACACACGCGATGTCTTCGCGGATCATCATGAACAAGCCGGGCGTCGATACATCAGGCATATCTAATATCCTTTGCCTGAGTGGTGTCAGAATGGAAGCGCAGCAAATCCACATCTTTGGGCGGGCGTTTGACGGTGGTGGCGAAATGGCGCACGTGTTCCAGAATGTCGCTGGCGCGCACTAGGTCTACGGTCACACCTAGATTGCGGTACGCATCAATCACCGCACGGGTGCCGGAATGCTTGCCCAGAACAATGCGGTGCTCGCGCCCGACTTCAGCCGGATCGACACCTTGATAGTTCAGCGGATCTTTTAACAATCCGTCCACGTGGATGCCGGCTTCGTGGGTGAATACGCCGTCACCCAACAAACTTTTGTGCCACGGCACCGGACGGCCGGACGCGTTGGCAACGAGGGTGGACAGCGCGTTTATGGTGCGCAAATCAATCCCGGTCTCGATGTTGTGGAGGTGTTTCAACCCCATCGCAACTTCTTCAAACGGCGCATTACCTGCCCGTTCGCCCAACCCATGTACGGTGGTATTGGCATGGGTTGCCCCGCCCAGCACGGCCGCCAGGGTGTTGGCCGTTGCCAAACCTAAATCGTCATGGGCGTGTATTTCCAATTCCATATCGGTGCGCGCGCGCATGGCTTCAAATGCCGCGCGCATGGCAAACGGTTCGCTCACCCCCACGGTGTCGGCAAAGCGGAATCGCTTTGCACCCGCTTTTTCGGCGGTTTCCAAGACCTGGGCGATAAAATCCGGATCGGCGCGTGATGCATCTTCACCACCAACGACGACGTCTAGGCCTAAATCCAGAGCCTTAGGCACGAGGCGTTTAATCTCGCTAAGCGCCCAACCTCTGTCGCGGTTCAACTTGTGGGCTAGGTGCTGGTCCGACACCGGCATGGACAGGTCCACGGCGTCAACGCCCAGACCCTTGCACCTGGCCAGATCATCGTCGCGCATGCGGCACCACACCATCAGACGCATGGAAAGATTCAGGTCGGCGATGGCGCAGATGGAGTGTTGTTCCTCGGTCCCCATGGCAGGGATGCCAATCTCGGCCTCGGGTACACCGACCGCATCCAAATGTTGGGCAATAGCCAATTTTTCAGCAAGCGAGAACGCCACACCCGCAGACTGTTCTCCGTCGCGTAGGGTGGTGTCATTGATCACCAGCAGGGATTTCGCGTGACGCATAGGGGCGCTCCAAAACAGCTTTCCTTTAACAAAGCAACGCGCGTGCCAGTATTTTTAATGCAGTTATTCAAGGGGTTAACGAACTGCCTTGCTGCCTTTGTCGCAAACCCGACAAAGAGGTGGCGGTGAGGGAGAACCCCACCGCCACAAGTTTTGAAGGCATTATGAAATTAGCTTTAAGCGTAGGCAGGCGCGAACGCCGCTTCGGGGTTCGCGACCGGCCCGTCTTCGCCCCAATACGGCGACAGCTTGCGCAGCTTGGCGACGACGCCGGGCACGACTTCGATGACCTTATCGATCTCGGCCGGAGTGTTATAACGCGACAGGGAAAAACGCACGGTGCCATGGGCGGCGGTAAAAGGGATCCCCATGGCGCGCATCACATGCGAGGGCTCTAGCGAGCCGGACGTACACGCCGAGCCGCTTGACGCGGCAATGCCGTCTTTGTTGAACAGCATCAAGATGGCCTCGCCCTCGATGTACTCGAACGCCACGTTCAAGGTGTTGGGCAAGCGATTATCGGGATCGCCCGTGACGAAGCAGCTGGGTACCGCATCCAAAATGCCTTGTTGCAGGCGGTCGCGGAGCGCCTTGACCTCGGTATTTTCATAGGCCAAGTGTTTGCCCGCCAGTTCACAGGCAACACCTAAGCCAACGATGGCGGCGGCATTTTCCGTACCCGCACGGCGACCGCGTTCTTGGTGCCCACCGCGCAACAGCGGACGAAAGCGTGTGCCGCGTTTTAAATACAGCACACCGACACCCTTGGGCGCGTGCAACTTATGACCTGACAAGCTCAGCATATCGATTTTGGCGGTCTGTAAGTCGAGGGGGATTTTACCCACCGCTTGCACGGCATCGGTATGAAACAACACGCCCGCCGCACGGGCCATTTCCGCCATTTCCAGAACCGGAAACAAAGTTCCGGTTTCGTTGTTAGCCCACATCACCGATACGACGGCGACGTTGGGCGACAGAAGTTTCTGGTACGCGTCTATGTCCAGACGCCCCTTCTCGTCCACCTTCAGAAAATGAACGATGTAGTCTTCCTTTTCCAGGTGCTTGCACAGCTCCAGCACCGCCGGATGTTCGATGGATGTGGTGATAATTTCCTTACGCTTAGGATACGCTTTCAGCGCCGACAAAATGGCGGTTGAATCCGATTCCGAACCGCACGAGGTAAAGATGATTTCCGAATCATGTTCCGCGCCCAAAAGCGCCTGCACCTGCCCGCGAGCCTTCTTGATGGCGTGGCCGACCTTATTGCCGAATTGGTGCATGGATGACGGGTTGCCATACTGCTCGGTGAAGTAGGGCAGCATCTCCTCCACCACCTCCGGATCAACCTGGGTGGTGGCATTGTTGTCTAAATAGATACCGTCCATGATTTACGCTCCCACGCTAACGCCAACCGGCGCGGCCTTTTTTTGTACCGGCACCACCTGGATGAATTCGCCCAGGGCTTCCATCAATTGCTGCTGAATACCGCCCAGCGTCATACCGGCCATTTGGCAACCGGCGCATGCGCCGACCAGATGCACCATGACCTGCTGACCCTGCACGTCGATCAGTTCGATGTCGCCGCGATCCGCTTGCAGCGAGGGGCGCACGGCCTCAATGACCTCTTCGATTTTCTTGATGCGTTGCAAATTGGTAAGTTTTCCCGCTGTCGGCGCAGGAATGGTTTCGGATGCAACAGGTTCCGGCCAAGCCTTGGCTTCAGGGTCGAATTCCTCGCCGCGCTCGGCCAGTACCTTGCCAAGGATTTCCTCAATCCCTTCGTGACAAGAAGAACACCCGCCGCCAGCTTTGGTGTAGTTGGTGACGTCTTCGACGGTTTTCAGTTCATTGGTACGGATGGTGTCTTCGATCATAACCGCATCGATGGCAAAGCATTTGCAGATCAGTTCGCCCTCTTCGTGGTCGTCTTTCCATTCTTCGCCCCGGTAATCCGCAATGGCGGCCTGTAGGGCCTCGCGCCCCATGACCGAGCAATGCATCTTTTCCGGCGGTAAGCCTTCTAGAAAGTCCGCGATGTCTTGGTTCGAAATTTTCAGGGCGTCGTCCAGTGTCTTGCCCTTGACCATTTCGGTCAGCGCCGAACTTGATGCGACAGCCGAGCCACAGCCAAACGTCTGAAAGCCCGCCTCCTCAATGACTTCCGTTTCCGGGTTTACCTTCAGTTGCAGGCGTAGCGCGTCACCACACGATATTGAGCCTACATCTCCGGTGGCATTGGCGGTGGCGACCTCACCGGCATTGCGTGGATTGTAAAAGTGATCTTTGACGGTTTCGGAATAATCCCACATTGGTCCAGGCCTCGCTTAAGTTGGCGCTTTACGCGCTAAAAGACTTCCCGCAGCCGCATGACGCCTTGGCGTTGGGGTTTTCAAACACGAACCCAGAACCTTCGATACTTTCGGTGAAATCGATGGTCATGCCGTTCAGCATGTCGGCGCTATCGGGGTTGATAAAGACTTTGAGCCCCCCCGTTTCCACCACGGCGTCACCGTCAGGCGCAGTTTCTTCGAGGCTTAGGCTGTACTGCATGCCCGAACAGCCTCCGCTGGATACTTCGATGCGCAGCCCCGCAATGGACTTGTCGGCACCCTCGATCACCTTAGCCAATGCGGCCTGGGCGTTTTCGGTCATCTGCAACATGTCGCCTCCTATCATTTATATCTGCTGGTGAATTCGCAAAGAGCGTGCCAGACGCTAACACGTTGAAATTCAACGCATTGATACCGTGTCGTTTTGTCGTAAATGCGACAAAACAACCGCTTGCGACAAAGGTTCGCTGGCTATGACGGTGATATCCTTGTCGGTCTCGAACGTGATGCGCGCCAGCATTTCCGGACTGGCATAGACGGTGCCGTGCTTGTCCACCAACAGGGCGTAGGTGATGCCCATGCGTTTTGCCACTTGCGGCCAGGCTTTCGGCCCCGCGACAATAAGCGCGGTCGCCGCCGCGTCTGCCAACGCACCGTCGGTATGGATGACCGAGGCCGAGATTACGTGGTCCACCGGCATGGCGGTGCGTGGGTCCAGGATATGGGCGTACCGCACACCATCGGCTTCGACGAAGCGTTCATAATTTCCCGAGGTGTAGAGATTCTCGCCACCCATCAATTCAACGGACGCAATCACCCCCCAGTCGCGCGGATCGCGGATGCCCAATTTCCATTGGCGTTCCCCCGCATCGCCCAGCGTGTTCAGGTCACCACCCGCATTGACGATGGCATTCTCAACCCCCATTGATTTAAGTTTGGCCACCGCCATGTCCAGCGCTACGCCCTTGGCAAAGCCGCCGAAATCAAGGCTGACCGCACGGTTGGTGCTGGTGACGCGGCCCCCCTGGATGGTCAGGTTCTGCATGCTGGGGGCCTTGGCCGCCAGCCCGCGCACGGCAACAAAATCTGGCCGTCTGCCCTGGACGGGTTCGTCTGAATGAAAGCCCCACAGGTCCAATGCGTTGCCAATGGCTGGGTTAAACAGGCCGCCGCTCAAAGCTTCAAATTCGCGGCCCCTTTTGATCAAGGGCAGCACGAAGGGGGATACGTCCAAGCCCTCGCCCACAGATAAGGCGTCGTTCAACGCCACCAACTCGCCCCCTGGCTTCCACGCATGCCAGTCCTTGTGCATGCGTTGAAAATCCCGATCAACGGCGGCGATGGCGCGCTTGGCGGTGGCCTCGCTGGTGCCGCGAATGACGAATTCCACCAAGGTGCCGAAGATATACCGCGTTTCACGCACCTCTGTTTTAGGCTCAGCACAAGCGGCCAAAACCAACACCATCAGAAATGCGATCCAACGGTTCATGCCAGTCCCCCCGCACAAGCCCTGGTGTCCTCGTCACCCAACACTATGGCGCGCCCCTGAGCCAGCAAGCGGATGTGTTCCGGCGGCAGCACCAAGCCGACCCGCGTTCCGGGCGCCAGCAGCGGTGCGTCCCACGCCTTGTGCACGACCAGCCTCGTGCCGTCGCCCAGCGCGCATTCGATTTCGCGCACCGGCCCCAATTCCCGCACCGCCCGTATGGTCGCAGGCAGGCCCGCACCGGGTTTGGCGTCAATGCGGATGCGCTCTGGCCGGATTCCCACCCATGCGGCGTTCAACGATAAGGCGCGGTCTAAGTCCAACGCGCCCCACTTTCCGCCCAGACGGTTGTTCGATACCCACGCCACCGGCAACAAATTGCGCCAGCCCGTCAGTACGGCGGCCTCATACGCACGCGGGTCGTCGATGACGTCCGCAGCCGCACCTAAGCGTACCAGACGCCCACCCGCCATGATGCCGATGTGATCCGCCACTTGTCGTGCTTCATCCAAAGCATGAGTAACCATCAAGACGGTGCGCGGGCTATCGCCTAAGGTATCGCGCAACGCTGCCACCAACTGCGTCTTTAGGTGCGCATCGATGGCGGAGAACGGTTCGTCTAACAACAATACGTCCGGGTTGGGGGCCAAGGCGCGGGCCAAGGCCACGCGTTGACGCTGGCCACCGGACAGGGTGTCGGGGGTGCGTTCGGCTAAGCCACTTAAGTGCATGCGTTCGATCCAGCGCCCGGCTTCAAGCAAGCGATGTTTCTTTCGCCCCTTCAGCCCATAAGCAATGTTGGCCGCGACAGACATGTGATCAAACAGGGCGTAGTCCTGAAACACATAGCCCACGGAGCGTTTTTGCGGCGGCCAATGCACACCATCCACGGTATCCGCCCAGGCCTCGCCATTGACGGCGATGCGCCCGGTTTTCGCTTTTTCCAATCCGGCAATGAGGCGCAGCAGGGTACTTTTCCCCGAACCCGATGCGCCCAAGATAGCCGTCACCCCATGACCTTGGAAGCCCGCATGCACATCCAGTGCGAAGCCTTCACGTTTCATCAAAGCCTGAACGCAGACACCCTTCATGGCATCACCTCACGCAACTGACGGCGGCGTTTACGACCCTTGGCATACAACGGCAGCAGGGCGATGAATGACAGCAACACTAACATCATCGAAAGTGTGGCGGCGGCGGCGTAGTCCAGGGCCTCTACATGTTCATAGATGGCGATGGACAGCACCTGGGTCTCCCCCGGAATGTTGCCTCCCACCATCAGCACCACGCCGAATTCGCCGATGGTGTGGGCGAATCCCAATACGCACGCGGTCAAAACGCCGTGGCGCGCTTGGGGCAGCACCACCTGGACAAACGTCTTGGGCCACGATGCGCCCAATGTCAGCGACGCTTCGACTTGGCGCTTGTCCATGCGCTCGAACGCGCCTTGCAGGGGCTGTACGACAAACGGCAGGGAATAGATGCACGACGCCACCACCAGACCGGTGAAGGTGAAGGTCAAGGCATGGCCGAACACTCCGGCCCACGCCTGCCCCGCCCAGCCTTGCGGCCCCATAAAGATCAACAGGTAAAAACCCAACACCGTCGGCGGCAGTACCAACGGCAACGCACTGATGGTTTCCACCACCGGTTTGAACGGGCTTTTGGTCATGGCCAGCCACCATGCCAATGGCAGGCCAATGGCCAACAAGATCACCAGCGTCACCGCCGCTAACTGAATGGACAGGGCGAACGGGGCCATGTCGATAGCGTGTTGGCTGGCTGCGACCACGTTAGCGTACCTCCGCCAGTTGTTGCGGCACGTCGTATCCAAAGCTGGCGATCAAGGTTCGCGCCGCAGCTCCGCGCAAGTAATCCAAAAAGGCTCTGGCGTTGTGATTGTCCTGGGCGCGGGGCAGCAACACCGCCTGCTGATCGATGGGCGCGTGCAGCAAGGATGGCACCGCCCAATAGGCCCCTTGCAGGCCCGTGCGATTTTTCACTTGGCTAAGGGCGACGAACCCCAACGGTACGTTGCCTGACCACACCAACTGAAACGCCTGGGCAATGTTTTCGCCGCTGACGATGCCCCCGATCAAATGGACATCCAACGCCGCCATGACGCTTTCGGCCGCTTGTCCGTAGGGTGCCAAACGCGGATTGGCGATGGCGAGACGCCGGGGCTGATTGTCCAAACAAGACCGTGCAGCAGCGGCGCTAACAGCGTCCCGGCACCACAGCGCCAGCCGCCCCCGGGCATAGGTAAAGCGCGTGCCTTTAACGCCCGTACCGTCCGCCTCAAGGCGTTCAGGCTCGCGCGCATTGGCGGCGAGGAACAGGTCGAACGGCGCACCGTTCTTAATCTGCGCGTAGAGCTTTCCGGTGGAGCCCGCACTCACCAGGACTCGCACCCCGGTTTCAGCCTCGAAGCGCTGGGCCAGTTGCTTCATGGGGGCGATGAAATTGCTCGCCACGGCGACGCGAACGTCGGCCGCATGGCCGGAACCGCTCCACGACAACAGCACCGCTAAGCAGATCCACACGAAGAACAGACGTTTCGCCGTCAAATATCGTTTCATCATGGCAGAGACTTCGCAAAGCCCATGCCAACACCAAATCGTCAAGAAACCTTGGAGTTCCGGTAAGTTACACCGCGCATAATTGTCGCAAACCCGACAATTTGCGTCGGGTCATTCCATCACGCAGGTATAAGCACGGCGCAACAGCTCCAACTCCACGGGCGATAAGTCGCGCGCCTCGGTAATGGCAATGAAGCGCGCCCCCACCCGCTCGGCGGCCTCAAGAGGTGCATCAATGGTGGTCATGCGCCCCAGATAGACGGGAACAATCCCTCCGGGCGTGTCCACGTCGGCGCTAAAGTCGCTTTCCAGTTCGATATCACCGGCGTCCAGCCCCAGGCTGGCGGCCACTTGTGCGAACAGCGCCGCGGGATGCACCACCACATCGCCCGCCCCACCTTCGTCCACAACTTGCGCAAGCGCAGGCAGTGGTTCGGGTGCGACGACACCGCTTTTGAAGCGCAAAAATAGCGTGCGCGCGCTGGTACCCTGTTTGTGCACCAAGATTAGACGGGCGGGTACAGTCATCTTACCAAATGTCTTCAGGGGCTTTGAGGCGCTCCACCACCTCACCACCAATGAGGTGCTTTTCGACGATTTCCGCAACGTCATCGGGCTGAACCTTCAGATACATGGTGCCTTCCGGATAGACCAACACGCTGGGACCTGTGAAACATGGGCCAATACAACTTGACGATGCGACTTTGTGCTTGCCCCACAGATCATGATCCTGGAACGCCGTCATAAAAGCGTCCATCACCGCAGTGGAATTGAACTGCGCGCACGAGCCACGCGGATGGCCCTCGGGGCGGTTCTGGGTGCAAACAAAAACGTGTTTCTCGGGACGGGGCATACCGTCTCTCCTTTATTTTTTATCAGTTATTAGGCTGGCGGTTGCGCCTCGTGGGTCATGCAGGCCTTGGGGCAGACCTTGATGCACGCCTTACAGCCGATACAGTCCAACGCATCCTTGAGGCTCATGACCATGGAGGCGTCATCGGAAAAACCGTCATCGTCGTCCCAGTCGTCATCATCGCCGTATTCGTCGTCATCGGTGGTCAAGTCCATGCCTTCACGATCGACCAGGTCGAACACGTCGCGCGGGCAGGTTTTGAAGCAGCGCCCACAGCCAATGCACTTGGTCTGGTCCAGGGTCATGATGAATTCGGGCGTGTATGCGGTGCCGCCCCGAGTGATACCGGTGATGTTACTCATATCAAATTCCTTATACTTCCTCGGCGGCTTTCAGTGCCGCATGTGCCTCGGCCCACGCTTGGCACGCGTCATAGGTTTCCTGGGCGATGCCGGGCAGGTCTTCGAACGCCGCAGGCAAACGGTCTTCCACCAAGTCATGCAGTTCCATCGCCTTTTCAGACGCGATACGCTTGGCCCGACGTTCGGCCTTTTGCACCGCTTTAAATGCGTCGTCACTCATCAAACGTCTCCCTCTTAGAGCTCGGCCACTTCGGGGTACTTGCCGATGATGTTCACCGCCACCGAAAGAAGCTTGTCGGCTTCGTCCTTCAGTTTCGACAGGCTTTCAAAGCCGAAGCGATGCACGTCGCGCAGGGATTTATCCATCACCACCAACTTTCCCACCATGATGATGGCGCGGCCAAAACCCTCGTGGCTGATATTGATCATGGGAGCCGCCATCTTGCCGCATTCGGCTTCGGTCTGCGCGGCGATGGCGTTGTAAAATGCCCGAACACGGGCCACGGTTTCTTCATCTGGATCGCCCACCACGGGGATCGCACGCTTGCGCTCCTTGGTCAGGACCAGCGGGTCCAAAACTTCAACGTCGGATGCGGTATCATAAACGCCATAGGAATCAGTGGCGCGGATTTGGCGCGTCATTTCCTTGATGAAGTCGGACGCTAATACGGGATCTTTCGGATCTATTACTAGGGTGTCGCTCATGGTTCACTCCTCATTTAAGGTCAACTTCGGCAGATGGCCTCGTGCCACCGCCTGGCGGGTTGTCAGAACGCCTAGGCCTAAGCCTAAAGCCGCGCCCAGCACCTGCGCGCCGTCACTAAAATTCATTAAAGCCATCGCCACCGCGCCGAACACCAAACCCAACGCGGGTAGGCCGTAAGCCAAGAACGCAGCCTTCAACAGGGCGCTGCTGGAACACGTCAAGGCGACTTGGTCACCCACATGCACAGCACGCCCGTCAGCCGCCAGACGAATGCTGCCGTTACCACTTAGACTGCCCAACACGCCCATGCCGCAACCCTTGGACTTATCGCAGGTTTGGCAGGCCGAACGCCGGGGTACGTCGATCCACAGGCGGCCCGCGCCGTCGCGCACCACGTGCCCAGAAACGGTGGTTGGAGTCGCTTCAGTCATTCCAGCCCTCAGCTTCCATATCGTCGAAGCGATCCTCAGTGCGCCCGGCACTGAGCGCACGCGCGATCCACGCGCTGGGGCCTGCGCGCAGTTCGCATTGCAGGTCTTCAACCAGTTGGGTGATGGGCGTTTTGGGCTGCACCTTCATTGGCTGTACGCCGATGCGCGATAGCTTGGTGACAGCCGAACCGCCGATGGCCTGCACATAGACGGCGGCGCATTCGCTGAGCGCTTCGATCTTGGCGTCGAGCTTGTCTTCGTTGCCGTCTTGGTCCAAGGCACCGAATTCCACCGCGTCGGTCACGGTGGCGGAGTCCAGGTCAACCGCGTACATCACAAACGCCTTGGCGGAGCCGAAATGCTGGTCCACGTGGCGCATGTCGGTTGAGGCAAAGGCAACTTTCAACAGGATGCTCTCCTGCGGCGCGCCGTCCAAAACGCGGAGATGACGATCAATGGTCATGGCGCAGTTCCTCTTCATAGGGCGTTTGCGCGTAGATGGAGGCGTAAGGCTCGACCTCGCCCTTTTCGACCGATAGCATCAGATTCCCGATATCGAACAGCGCATCCCGGGTGCCCGCATAGCCCATCCAGGTGCGGCGAAAGCCCCCCAAAACATCAAACTGCGGAAAGCCCGCGCGCAGCATCGGCACGCCCAGGCGTTTAGCGGTTTGCACACAGTGGGAATTGCCGATAATCAACTCCACGCCCGCCTCAGCGCCCATCTTTTCCAGGTCTTCCAGGTCACCGATTTTCACCGCGTGTACGGGCAGGTCGTTCAACACCGCAGCCCGTGCGGGCACCACGCAGGCGGAAATTTCCGCCCCCATGGATACGCCCAGATCGGCGAAGGCTTTGACTTGGTCCGGGTCACCCGCCAGGCCTAAGCGCGCCTGACCAATCATGAAGTGGCTGTCGAGCATGGCGTCTTGCAACTGCGCGCGCTGGCATTCCAGCTTGGTTGGTACGGGTTGGCCTGAAATCGTGGACAGTGCTAAGACGAAGGCGTCCACGGCGTCTAGCCCCAGGAGATGGTCGAAGCGGTGATCGGGGACTCCGGTCAGCTCAGCCAGCTTGTCTGCCGCCGCGTTCAGATGGCGACCGATCACCAATGTCGCCTGTGACGAACCGGCGCTACGGATGTCGTCCAACGCCGTGCCGCCGGTGGTGAGCGGATTGAAGTCCCCCGCCGCCAAGTGTCCATCAAGGCTGGTTGAAAGATCGGGAATCACGACCGGATTCAGACCGAACTGTTCCACCATATCTTTGACCGCCTCCACGTCGCCCGGCGTTAAGTGCGCGCCGACCAACACATTCACACGACCACATTCGGTTTCTTGTGGTGTGGCGCCGACCAACGTCTCAATCACCGCCAGCACCGCTTTGCCATAGCCACTTTCCAGACAGCCGGTAAAATCGGGAGTATCGACCGGCACCACTGCGGTGGTGCTGAATTCAGGATGGGCGGCGCGAAATTCTTTCACCGCCATATCCACGTCGGAACCCTGGGTTTCCGAAAGCCCGGTTGTGGGCAGACCGATAATGGCGGGCGCGGACTTGGTGCAGATCGCGGTTAGGCCTTCCACCACATTGCTACCCGCCCCCATAACGGCGGACACTTGGTCCATCGCCGTGGTTTGCAGTGGCACCGGTTCGCGAAAGTGGCGCACAAAAAAGACTTTGCCAAACGCGGTACAGCCCTGACTGCCATGCAGCATGGGGATGGCGCGTTCCAGGCCCAAAAACACCAGCGCCGCGCCGATGGTCTGGCTGGATTTCAGCGGATTGACGGACAATGCCTTGCCGCGCTTGAGGATCTCGACCATGACTTATGCCTCCCCGCCTGTATTGGCCCAAGGGGTGGGCTTGCGCACCGCGTTCCATACCGGGCTTTCCAGCGACAGCGCCAACTGTCGCGCCAATTCCACCATGCCTTCATAGCCGGCGTAGGCGAATTCACGTTCTTGGTTGATGTCGAGAAACGGTACGCGGGCTTTCAGCGCGGTGTACATGTTGCGCCCGCCCGCAATTAAGATGTCGGCTTTGAGATCGGCCACCGCGCTCAACAACGCACGCGGGTTGCCGTCTTCGATCATCACCGCGTCCTTACCCATAATTTCTCGGATGCGCGCCTTGTCTTCTTCGGTGGATTTTTTGGTGCCGGTGGCAACCACTTCTAGCCCTAAATCTTGCAGTGCGGCGACCACCGACCAGGACTTCACCCCACCGGTATAGAGCAGCACCCGCTTGCCCTTAAGCCGGTCGCGCCACGGTTCCAGGCGTTCGTCTAAACGCGCTTCTTCGCGCGCAATGAGTGCCTCGGTCCGCATGGTGAGGCTGTCGTCATTAATAATTTCCGCAAACTTGCGCAGCGCTTGGGAAACGTCCGAAGTACCGTAGAAGCTGCCTTCAAACCAGGGCGTTTGATATTTTTCCTGAAGCTTACGCGCCACGTTGATCATAGCCTTGGAACAGACCATCATGTTGACTTCGGCGCGGTGAATGGTCTGCACATCGCGAAAGCGGGTATCGCCCGAAAGGGTACCCAGGATGCGCAGGCCCAGTTCGTCCAATAACGGCGTGACGTGCCACAGCTCGCCCGCAATGTTGTATTCACCGATCAACGAGATGTCGTGCACGTCGACGCCGTCACGCTTTAGGCCCGCCCCAACCGGGTCCGGTTCACGGGTGCCGATGACATGTTTGACCATCGCCTCACCCGCGATGCGATTACCGAGATTCTTGGTGCCATAAAAACCTGCACCATCAACGGGGACCACGGGCACACCCCAGCGGTCTTGCGCTTGTTTGCACACGGCATCGATATCGTCGCCCACCAGCGCTGGAACGCAGGTGTTGTATACGAACACCGCCGCCGGATTGTAATCGGTGACGGCTTGCTTGATAGAATGGAACAGACGCTTTTCGCTGCGCCCCATGATGACGTCTTGTTCGGTCAAATCCGTGGTCATACCAACGCGCCACAAGGCGGGGCCTGAGGAGCGCGTGCCGCGGTTATCCCAACTGGACCCCGCACAGGCGATGGGACCATGGACGATGTGTGCAACGTCGGCAATGGGTAGCAGCGCTATCTGTGCGCCGTCAAACGCACACCCGCCCGCCGACGCACCCGGCGTGGGCCGCGCGCAACCGGATTTCGATTTCTGATTGTGCCCGCAGGCTGGCTCATCAAGGAGTTCGGCGATGTCTTGTGGCTTCATGATGTCTGCTTTTTAATTGCTGGTACTGGATACAGCATCGCAACTCTCGTGCCAGACTTAACGTATTGAGATTGCACGATTCACACCCGCTTCAATTGTCGTAAACCCGACAATTTCGGCATCAAAATGTGTAAGGGTCTTGGATCCAGGCCGTGAGCACGGTGATGTCACGCTCAGGCAGATAGTCATATGCACCGCTGATGTCTTCGAATACCGCGCGAGCAACACCTTCTAATGCTGGTTCGGCACCCGATACCAGGTGGAAGTACCATGCCATGGGATAGCCCACCGCGCGATCAAACGCGGTCAGGAACCGGGCTAAGTCGACACCGCGCTCCGTCCCTTGTGGGAATGGCGGTAAGGCGCGCACGTGGGTGGTCAAGGGGGTCGCCTGTAACCGCATATCGCCGAAGCGGTCTTGATAATTGGTCAGCCGCAGCACGAACGATGCACAGAAATCTCGTTTCGCCGCACTGGACGCCTGCCATTCAGCCAAAAAACGCAGCGCCAGCAGGCTGTCTGCATAACTGCCCGCCGTCATGCGCTCGTGTGCCTCTGAAATATTTTGGGCCTGACGCAGACGATAAAACGCATGCCCTAATGGTGTAGGGTCCACCTTGAGCGGCGTACCCGGGTCTATCAAATCTTCGAGGGCATCTGGCGGGTTGTCAGGATCGAACAAGGCCCGGTCGGTAAGTTCGCGCAATTCGTCAACCTCGACCTGCACGAAGTCCCAGGGTTCAGCGCCAGTCTTGGCAGTAAAATAGTGAGTGATCCCACACAGCCGAGTGGCGAGCAGGCCTGCCTCTTCAAAGCGCACAGACAAACCTAAGACATCGTCATCGTTTTCGCTTTCCAGCCACCCGGTCAGGCTCGTCGCAATACGATTGCCGTGTGCGTCCACAATGCCGCCCGGGCGGTGCCAACCGGTGCGCGAGTACACCAACTTAGGTTCCAGTTCCGGCATGGCTAAATTCAGGGCCTGAATCAAGGACCCATGACCGGGGTTGGGGTGCGCCCCCGCCACCGCCTCAACCAGATGACTGAATTGATCCGCGGGTGGCACAACATTCATTCACCCATCTCCGCGATGAGCAGTCCCGTGGCCGACGGTTCATGGTCGGTGATGGTGGCGCAGTGATTTTGTCCGTTCACCAGATAGATGTTGGCGAGTGTCCCTTCGCGGATCGGCTTTTCTAAGCACAACTCGTCTTCCAGGCAGTGGGTGAAGTGGATGTCGGACCAGCGTTCGCGCAGCATGGCAAGTACCTCAATCTGCCCACCTTCGGCTTCGGCTAACGCGAGAACGTCATCGATAATTGCGGGGTCAATCATGAGGATTCCCGAAAGCGCACGCGCTCCTCGGCCTCCTGCCCCATAACCTTAGCCAACCACGGCGGCGGGTTGTGCGAGATTACGCCGCGCAGTTCTTCCAGAACTTCACGGGCGTTTCCGCCCTCGGGCTTTTTGATCGGGTGTAAGCCGACGCGCACCACTTTGGCCGCCGCAGGTCCACCGATAGATACCATGTACAAAACCTGGCAATCGCGAATCAAATCCGCGCGGTACTTATTCTTGTCCTCAGCGTCCACATCGTCGGCGGTGGAGTACGCATCGACGAGACGGATCTCGTCGGCGGATAGCTGATAGACTAAAAACCGCGAACAGGTACCAAAGTGACCATCTAGGTCCTCGCCCCCGTTAGAAGCCACCGCCACGCGGATCGACTCCGGCATGTCGCCGTCTTCATAGGCGTCAAAGTCGGGCAGGATGACGCTGTCTGTGTCCTTCTTGCCCTTTAAAATCAACAACGCATCTTTCAAAACTTCGCGCGGTACGGCCATCAATTTGCCATCGGCGGCGGCGCGCATTTTATCGATGCTGAGGCCCGCCAGTTTTTTCTCACTGGGCGGAAATCCTATCGTAGCGCCCAGTACGTCTAACATATCAGCCGCGCTAATGCCGTCGAGTGTCTTCGCCGCCATACCGATGCGCAAGGCCATGTTGGTGGAAATTTGGCTGTCACTCATACCTACGTCTCCTCTATTCATGTGTCGCAAAGGAAGCGGCGGCCCCCGCCTTGGGAACCGCCGCCGGGCCTTAATCGAGAAAGACGATGCAGTCGTCTTCCATACACACGTCAATACATTGCGGCACGTCGCCTTCACCTTCGCATTCGGTGCAGGTATCGGTTTTCACCGTATAGAGGCCCTTGTGCGGCACGATGGACTTGGTCGGGCATACGGGTTCGCAATCGCCACACGCGGTGCAAATGCTGGCTTCAATCTGAACGGCCATGATGTGGTCTCCTTAATCGTCAAATCACCCAGGAGCGCGCAGTTAAGCGCGCTTAAACCTGAGCGTGGTGGGAAAGGTCGGCGGGGGGCTGATGGGGGCAATAAACCAAGTTGATCCGTCACCGATCTCAACCTTGCCGCCCCAGGCGTCCGGGGTGTCTGTTTCGACGGAAACGATGACGTCTTCTAAGTCTTTCTTTGCCACATAGAACAGCAGCTTGCCGTGTTCATTCGTACGGATCATTACGCTGGGCATGGAATACTCCTTTCACTCGTTCACAAGGTCCGGGCGGCGCGCACATGCCCGCCGCCCGCAGCCTTAGCGAACCAAGTCGTAGTTGTAATCCGTGGTGCCCATGCCTCGGGTTTCTTCATCGAGGCGTTCCATGACCGCGTTGACCAGGGTGGTGAGGGTATACATCGCGCCCTCGTAGCCCCACGTGGTCATACGGTGCAGGTGGTGACGATCAAAGATCGGGAAGCCGATGCGGATCAACGGAACTTCGAACTCTTTGCCTTTGTGCAAGGTGTCGCGCTGGATGAACTTACCGTAGGAGTTGCCGATCATGAAGTCCGGCTTGTCGGTGAACATCAACGAGCGGAAGTGCCACAAGTCCTTGCCAACGTGAACGGTGCAGTTGGTACCGTAGGGGCTTTCCGCCAACATGGCCTCCATGGCTTTTTTCCAGCGCTTGTTGGCGTGATTGCACAAGATGTGCGTGGGTTCCGCGCCCAATTCCAGCAAGAATGCGGTCATGCCCATGACGTAGTCGGCATCGCCGTAGAGGCCGAATTTTTTGCCGTGCAGCCAAGTGTGGCTGTCGGTCATCATATCGACCAAGCGACCGCGTTCCTTTTCCAAGCTGGCAGGAATGGCTTTGCCAGTCAGTTCGGAAATCTTCATTAGCAAGTCATCGGTGCCCTTAAGCCCCATGGGAATCCCGACGTTAGTGCCGGGCTGGTTCCAAGTGCCCTTAACGTATTTACGCGTCTTGATCGACTGCCAAGGCTGCAACAACAGCGTATCAATGGCGTTAGGTGCGTCTTTCACTTCGTCTTGGGTGGTGCCGCCGTCATACATGCGGTAGGTGCCGTCGGCGGGGGTATCGAGTACTTCCGACGGATCGGAAAGCAGCGAATATTCGACGCCCATTTCTTCCATCATGCGGCGCAGCACACGGAAGTTGCCCAGGTACGTCTCAAAACCGGCGACCAGATTGATCTTGCCGTTGGAGCCGACTTCCTTGTCGTCCATGTGGTTCAGCGTGAAGTACCGCATGATGCCTTCGAACATGTTGTCCCAACCGGTGGTGTGCGAACCCACGAAGCTTGGCGTGTGGGCGTACGGAGTCGGGAACTCCTGCTCGATATGGCCTTCTTTCTTGGCGTTATTAATGAACGCGTTTAGGTCATCGCCGATGACTTCGGCCATGCAGGTGGTGGACACCGCAATCATTTCCGGCTTGTACAGCGCCTTGGCGTTTGCCAGGCCGTCATACATGTTCTTCTGGCCGCCAAACACCGCCGCGTCTTCGGTCATGGAGTCCGAAACACAAGCCACGGGCTCTTTGAAGTGACGGTTGAAGTAGGTGCGGAAGTACGCGACGCACCCTTGCGAGCCGTGCACATACGGCATGGTCTTGGCGAAGCCTAGAGAGCAAAGCACCGCGCCCAAGGGCTGACAGGCTTTGGCAGGGTTGATGGTCAACGCCGAACGTTCAAAGTTAAGGTCTTGGTATTCTTTCGTCGTGGACCATTCAAAGACCTCATCGATCTTCTCTTCGGAATGACGCTCTTCAAACGTGTTCTGCTTGTTTTTGAGACTATCTTGATAGTCATCATCACTGAACAGCGGGTAGCTTGGTTTAATGTTGTCGATTACCTGTGACATTTTCGTTCCTCCTCCCGGGTCACCAATCTGTGAACCTGCGGGTTAAAGGTGAATGATCGGGACCGCCCCGCACGGGGACGGTCCCATGAGGTTTACTCGGCCGCGAGGGCTGTGGTTTCCGCGTCTTCGCGCCAAGGCGGCGTGATATTGCTCCAACACGGGTTGTTCAGCGTCATGTCCATATCGCGAGCGAAAATGGCAAAGCCGTCATAGCCGTGATACGGACCGGAATAATCCCACGAGTGCATCTGGCGGAAGGGAATGCCCATCTTCTGGAAGATGTACTTTTCCTTGATGCCAGAGCCGATCAGGTCGGGCTTCACCTTTTTCACGAATTCTTCAAATTCGTAACCGGTGACGTCATCGTAAATCAACGTGGCGTTGCCCATTTCCTTGGTGGTGCGCTCATAGTCATCGTTGTGGCCGAATTCATAACCGGTGCCGACCACTTCCATGCCTAAGTCTTCGTAAGCGCCAATCACGTGGCGCGGACGCAGGCCACCGACATAAAGCATGACCCGTTTGCCTTCCAGACGGGGGCGGTATTTATCGATCACCGCCTGGTATTCTGCCTTGTATTTGGCAATCACGCGCTCGGCGCCTTCTTTGATTTTGTCATCAAAAAAATCGGCGATTTTGCGCAAGGACTCTTCGATTTTGGTCGGGCCGAAGAAGTTGTATTCGATCCAAGGGATGCCGTATTTTTCTTCCATGTGGCGCGAGATATAGTTCATTGAGCGATAGCAGTGCAGCAGGTTGAGCTTAACCTTCGGGGTGAGCTCCATTTCTGCAATGGTGCCGTCACCGGACCATTGCGACACAACGCGCAGACCCATTTCCTCAAGTAAGATACGCGACGACCAAGCGTCTCCGCCGATGTTGTAATCGCCCAGAATGGCGACGTCGTAGTCGGTGGTTTGGAAAGTGTCGTCGTCGTCACGCTTGTCTAGCGCCCAATCTCGCACGGCGTCGTTGGCGATGTGGTGGCCCAGCGACTGGGACACGCCGCGGAAACCTTCGCAACGCACCGGCACCATGGTCTTGCCATATTCCTTATTCTTTTGCTTGGCCACGGCTTCGATATCGTCACCGATCAGACCGATGGGGCATTCCGACTGGATCGTCACACCTTTGTTCAACGGGAACAGGGTTTCGATTTCGTCGATCAGTTTGGCGAGTTTCTTATCGCCGCCGAACACGATGTCTTTTTCTTGGAAATCAGAGGTGAAGTTCATGGTGCCGAAGGTATTGATGCCGGTGGTGCCGACATAGTAGTTGCGGCGACCGGCGCGGGAATACTGCCCACAACCGACGGGACCGTGGGAAATGTGGATCATGTCCTTAATCGGCCCCCACACCACACCTTTGGATCCAGCATAAGCACAGCCACGCACCGTCATGGTGCCCGGAACCGACTTACGGTTGGACTTGATGCATGCCTTGGACGGATCGGCCTCATGGTCGTTTACCGTCAGGTGCTTTTCACGAATTTCTTTAGCTTTTTCGGGATAAACCTCGAGAACCTCTTCGATTAGGCTCTGGGTCTCCTCACGCGTCATATTTGGCATGTCAGGTTTCCTATCCAGAGAATATACAAACGACCTTGGCGGGCCGCACCGTCGGAACGGCCCGCCAGTGATCGCTTAAGCCGTCGCAGCGGCAGCTTCGATTTCTGCAGCGGTCTGGCCGACGATGGTTTCGTCTTCCTCGTCCATGATGCCGAACTCCATCAACAAGTCTTCCAACTCGTCCATCGTGATCGGCGTCGGGATCACAAACTTTTCGTTTTTGATGATCTTCGATGCGAGCGAACGATATTCACCAGCCTGCTTGGAGGTCGGATCGTATTCGATCACCGTCATGCGACGGATTTCTGCGCGCTGCACCAAGTTGTCACGCGGCACGAAGTGGATCATTTGCGTGCCGAGTTTATCAGCCAGCGCCATGATCAGTTCGTCTTCACGGTCGGTTTCGCGCGAGTTGCAGATCAAACCTGCCAAACGCACGCTGCCGGAGTTGGCATATTTCACGATGCCCTTGGCGATGTTGTTGGCCGCGTACATGGCCATCATCTCACCGGAGCACACGATGTAGATTTCTTGCGCTTTGTTTTCACGAATGGGCATAGCGAAGCCGCCACACACCACGTCGCCGAGAACATCGTAGAACACGAAGTCCAAGTCTTCTTCGTACGCGCCTTCTTCTTCCAAGAAGTTGATGGCGGTGATCACACCGCGACCGGCGCAGCCAACTCCAGGCTCAGGCCCACCGGATTCGACGCAGGCAATGTCGCCGTAACCGACTTTCAGCACGTCTTCGAGTTCTAGGTCTTCCACAGAGCCCGCATCGGCGGCCATCTGCATGATGGTGTTTTGTGCTTTTGCGTGCAGGATCAAGCGGGTTGAATCCGCCTTAGGATCGCAGCCCACAATCATTACTTTTTTGCCCAGCTCAGCGATTGCTGCAACCAGGTTTTGCGTGGTGGTGGATTTACCAATCCCCCCTTTACCGTAGATGGCGGCTTGACGAAGTGCCATGATGGTGTCTCCTTGTTTGTCTCTGTCTCATTGGCGCAAGCGCGCCGGCAAATGGTTTGTTCGGCCCCTGCTTCGCAAAAGGTGTGCCAGCCGCTATAAATTATTGTAATTCGTTGTTTTTAAATGACATATATCGAAACCATCCCCGCCGAGAGATGCGACAAAGTCCGTGTGGGATGTGACAAAACCATTGTTTATGTAGGGTTACTGACATGGTCACTAACATGGGTACTGCCCCCGGATTCAGCGCGGAAACCACCACCCTGCCCCAGCGGGCGCGGCTGGCTTTGAACCATTGCAATTTTCCGCCGGTGATCCTTGGCAGCCTCACCTTTCAGCGGTTTCCCGAGCCCCTAATCATTGATGGGGTTGCGACCTTTCATGCCGACCTGTTCGTCCAGTTGGACATCCTTGAAGACGCCCCCGCGCGGGCCGAGAAGTTTCACGATTTTATGGTCGTGAAGTTCCGCCTCGATAGTCCCGAAGATGCGGGCGGAGTGCTGGGTAAGGACCGCGCCAAGGCAGATTATCTGCGTGTACTCCGCGGTTGGTTCTTCGACAGCGACGGACGCGAAGCGGCGGTGCTAAAAAGCTGGACGGAATCACGGTTCGGCCTGACGGTGCGCCACCATAAAGGTGCCTTGCAGGACGCGGACGACCCGGCGTTCGGCCAGTTTCTCAAGGACCGCGCCGACGGCCTGCACAATACCAATGCGCTGGAGGCCCAGTTGGATCTGGTCCACGCGTTCTGTCAGTATGAGCTGGCGCGCCGCTACCTTGGCGGAACACACCTCACCTTATATAGGGGGGTCAATCGGCTCAACGATTTCGAAGTCCTTGAGGTGCGCAGCCGCAGCGATCAGGTCCTGTTGCTCAATAACGTCAACTCGTTCACCATCGACAGAGACACGGCGGGCGAATTTGGTGATTACATCCTCACCGTCCAGGTGCCGCTGGCCAAGGTGTTCTTCTTTTCTGGGTTACTGCCCGGGCGCATGATGGGGGAGCACGAATACATCGTGTTGGGCGGCGTTTATGAAGTCACGATTGCGACGTTTTAAGTGCCGTTGTCGCATCTCCGACAGATGCGATGAAGCCTAAGCCCCTGTTTTCCAAAGCCCTTGAAAGTGGTGTGGTTATTGCAGAGCCAGTTGCAACCGACAACTGTCATTGCAACAAAAGGCCACATCATGACCCACGAAGCCACCCTCCAAACCGTACTTGACCATATCGCCGACGGTACCGCCGTGCCTTACCTAGGACCCGGCGTGTTGAACGGCTGTACCGCCACCAACGACGGCGCGGCCATGCCGGCCGATAGTGACTCGCTGATCCTCGCCATGAACGGCGGTCGCCCCATGTCGCCCAAGTTGATGTTTGAGTTCCCCCGTGCGGCGATGAACCTAGAGCTTAAAAAAGGTCGCAACTTCATCACCCGTTTTCTCACCGACCTCTATGCCAAGACGTCGTGGACCCGCGCGCCGCTGCATGATTTTCTAGCCGCAACCAAACCCGCTTACGTCATCGACATCAACCGCGATACGCAATTACAAGACAGCTACAAAGACACCCCACACATCCTGGTGCGCGGCACCGCGCGCATTGGCGGCACCAACTATCGTTTCGAGTTGCACAGCTATGACGGTGAAAAATACACGGAAATCACCCAGGAAGACGTCGATCCGACACTGCCCATACTGTTCAAGCCCTTGGGCAGCCCCTTGCCCGATCCCACCTACATCGCATCCGACGCGGACTTCGTGGACTACATCACCGAATTGATGGGCGGCTTTGCCATTCCGTCGTTCCTCAAAGAAAAACGTAAGGGCCTGAAGTACGTGTTGTTGGGTATGCGACTGACGCGCGACACCGAACGCATGGTCATGAGCGACATCACCTATGACGCCACCGACCCTAAGGGTTGGGCCTTGATCCCCGACGCCAGCGATAAAGAAAAACGCTTTTGCGCCAAGGTGGGACTGGAAGTTGTTGACGCGGACGTGGCAGACCTTCTTGCACTCACTCGGCCCCGCTTGGATGCCGCCTCATGAACGAACTCAGCTTGGCAGAACCTGACCCACCACACCCGCTGCTGACGTGGTCAAAAGACCGCGTCGGCCTGGGCGTGCCGGTGATGGACGGCTACCACCAGGAATTTCTCACCATCCTCGCCGCGTTGGCGACCATGCCAAATAGCGTGTTCGTGGCCATGTTCAAGGAACTGTTGCGCCACACCCATGAACATTTCAACCAAGAAGAAGTGTTGATGAAAGAAACTGGCTATACGGGTCTCAGCGAACACTTAGAAGAACACCGCCGAGTGCTGAATGATCTGGAAGCCATGCTGGCACGGGCCGAGCGCGGGCGCCTACGAATGCCCCGCGAATTCATCAAGAACCACATGCCCGAATGGTTCCAATTTCACTTGGTCACCATGGACAGTGCGCTGGCACTGCACCTCAAGGTGTCGCTGAATTTGGAATGAACCGAACAGGAACACCGCTCAATAACGGCGATAGCTCTAACAGTTGAAGCGCCTGGTCCTCACATGCGTTGCGCACGTCTACCTCCAAAGCACTGAGCCACCGCCGCGGAATGGCCTTTGCGCCATGCAACGCACCGACGATGAATCCTAAGATCGCACCTGTGGTATCTGCGTCACCGCCCCGGTTCACAACATCAATCAACGCGGCCTCGAACCCATCGGTGCGTGCGAATGCCTGAAACACCGCGCGCAGGGTTTCGGGCAAGAAGCCGCTGGGATTTATCTGAGCCTTTTTGGTGAAATCGTATTTTCCGGACTCTTCGTGCAAAGCGTGCGCGATGGCGATCATATCCCGGTAAGCACCACCAGAATTGAGCAACGCCCGTTGCACCATGCGCACAACAGCGACGAGACCCAAGTCGGCTAATGGTGCGTTGTGAGTCACGTGTGCCTGTAGTTTCGCCGCACGCGTAACGTCTTCATGTGGCGCACCCAAGGTGGACAACGCCACAGGCAACGCGCGCATGACAGCGCCGTTGCCCGCGTCGTATTCATCTTCGGGGGCTTGCGTGGTGCCAGCGGCGCGAAAGCGTACGATACCCCGGCGCACCGTATGGCCCACGTCTACGGGCTTACTTTTCAGCCACACAGAAAACGCTTCAGCGATGGTTTTGTCATGAAAGCCACCGCCAAACAAAATGGCACGCCCCAGCGCCAGCGACATTTCGGTGTCGTCCGTTACCTGACCAGGTTTAAGGTTCAGCCACCCGCCACCGGTGATGTCTTTGTGTTGACCGTGGGTGTGGGCAATTTCTCGCGGCGTCATAAATTCCACCGTAGCCCCAAGCGCATCGCCAACGGCAAGGCCTAAGTATGCTCCCCGCGCGCGGTCCATAAGGCCGTCGGGATCAAAATAAATGGGTTTAGTCTTCGGTGCCAAAGCAGACGTCATAGTCCGTGCACTCCTCGCACGATGGCGCACGGCAGACATAAATACCCTCCGCGATGCACAGCTGCTTATAAAGGAACTTCTTCCATTTCATATCGCGGTCATTGCGCGCGGCCAAGGTGGGAAAATTATGTGTCATCAACGCGCTCAGTTCCGCACGGTTAAATAGCCCCAAATCCTGCCACAGGTGGTCGGACCCCAGGCACGCCGAACAAACGATGTCGGCGATGAACAGTTCCGATACGTCTCGCCCTGCGCGGTGGCTGCGCAACAGGTGGCGCAGTTCGTCCCATTCCAGGGATCGGGCGGACGGGCGCTTCAACCCGGATCGCACGCCACTGGGCAGTCGCACCCCCGGAAAATGGTGCCGCTTCAGCCGCGCATATTCACCCGCCGATAGCCCCAACCAGCCGCCCAAGGCGCTGCGCCCAAAACGTGCGCTCAACACCATAGCTGCCAATGCGGCATCGTTGTCGTGGCCCCGGGCGCGCGAAACGATGCGGCTGCGGCTGTATTCTCGCAAATGAGGGTTACGCGTAAGGCTCATCGTGGTTTCACCGTGACCGTACCCAACACCTGGGCCTGACAAGCCAAGCGTTCGTTACGACCGGCCAAGCTTTCCCGCAGGACGCGTTCTTCTAAGACCGAGGGTTCGGATAGGTTTTTCGCCCCCTCGACCACCGTCATCATGCAGTTGCCGCAGTCACATTCACGACAGCCGTAGGTGATCGCGGAGCCGACTTTTTCCGAGACTTCGATCACCCGCGTTCCCACTGGCACGGTAACGGTTAACTCGATATCGGCAAAGGTGACCTGAGCCTTTGGCATGGTCAGCGCGCCTGAATCTCGGCCATCGCTGCGGCCATTCTAAACGGAGGTATTCCGGTCAGTGATCCCGGCGCATTAAGCGCCTCACCCGCCGCGTCTAAAATCGCCCCTTCGATAGGGCAAATGCTGGCACACTGCGGATCGGCGAAGTCACCGTCGCATTCCGTACATTTTTTGGCGTCGATCAAAAAATAGGCGTCGCCCATGAAGATCGCGTCCGAAGGGCATAAGGGCTCGCACGCGTAACAGTTCACGCAAGACTCAACAATGCTTAATGCCATGATAGTTACTCCCTCTAACCTGCAGCCTGTTGGGCGGCTAAATCCTTGAACATATGACCCTGTGCAACCAGTTCGGCGTACATGCCCTTTATCGCGTCTTCGATTTGGTCCATGGCATATTCGCCGTTGGGTAAAATCCCCGCTGCTTCCAATTGCGACCACGGCTCGATCCCCACCTTGGCCGACAACACTGCGGAACAATCCACCAATGCCACCAAGATAGCGTCCAAAACCGTACCCTTATCCTCGCCCGCCGGACACACGTCGGGGCCGACGCAATAAGCATTATCCACCTTGCGCGGGCCAATGAAGCGGATGCCTTCGGGGGCGGCCTCATACACCAGGAATTCCTTGGCATGGCCGAAGTGTTCGTTGATTACGCCACCGCCCTTAGTGGTCACCGCGATACGCGCGGGCGGCGTGCCTTCAGGGGCCAACAGTTCGTCCGTCGCCGCCGAAGACTGTGCTTCGCGTAGGGCGTCGCGGTGCGCTTCGATGCCTTCGTGCACCTTGGCGCGCTTGTCCATGGCGGCTGCATAGTCGATGTCCATGGCGTCGATTTTATCTAAGGTAAATTCATGACCGCGGTCTTCACCCAGCAGGCCCACCGCGTCGGCGCGACACTGACGGCAGTGGCGCATCATGTTCATGTCACCGGAACAGGAATCCTGTAGATCGCTCAGCTCTTGCTTGTTGGGGCCGCGCTGGCCCATCACGCCATAAAACGTACCGTGCTCGGGTTCCGAAATCAGCGGCATGACATTGTGCAGGAATGCGCCCTTAGCTTTGACGATTTTAGACACTTCTTTCAGGTGCTCATCATTCACGCCGGGGATTAAGACCGAGTTTACCTTCACCAAGACGCCGCGTTCGATGAGCATTTCGAGGCCCTTTTGTTGGCGTTCGATCAGTATCTTCGCGCCCTTGGCACCCTTCACGCGCTTGTTGTTCCAAAACACCCACGGATAAATCTTCGCGCCCACTTCGGGATCAACACAATTGATGGTGATGGTCACGTGGTCAACGTTGAGATCGACAATTTCATCGATATGATCGGGCAGTGCCAGACCGTTGGTGGACAGGCATAGCTTGATGTCCGGCGCGTTGTCGGCGATCTGGTGGAAGGTGTCGAAGGTGCGTTCCGGGTTGGCAAGCGGATCGCCCGGACCGGCCACACCCAGCACCGTCATCTGCGGAATTTCGCTGGCCACCGCCAACACCTTCTTCGCGGCTTGATCGGGGGTTAACAACTCCGACACCACGCCGGGGCGGCTTTCATTGGCACAATCGTATTTACGATTGCAGTAATGGCATTGAATGTTGCACGCGGGGGCTACGGCGACGTGCATGCGCGCATAGAAATGGTGCGCCTCTTCGGAATAACAAGGGTGGTTGTTGACCTTTTCACGAATGCTGTCGGGCAGGTGCCCCATGCCGTCTTCGCTGCTACCGCAAGTGGTTGAGCTGCACCCGCCTTCAGGGGCCTGCTCAGGCGCTGCGTTATCTTGACCGAGGACTTTCAATTCCATTGCTCACCCTTTCTATGTCCCGAAGGATTTCGTTGAAAGAGATATCGCAAGGTCCGTGCCAGATACTGAATGCACCTAACACACTGATTTATATTGTTTTCTATTATAGACCTGGATGACAAGATTGTAGCCTTTACGACAATCAACGCCCTCAGGCGATGGTGTCGCGCGGCAGGCAGACGGTGATCGTTGTACCCTTATTCACGATACTTTCCAGCAACAGCTCGCCACCGTGCAGTTCTACCAGCTTTTTGGTGATGGGCAGGCCCAGGCCGGTGCCCTCTATCGCATGATCCAGACCGTGCTCCGCCTGTCCGTATTCGCTCAGCACCTTAGGAATGTCGTCGGCGGCGATGCCCACTCCGGTGTCGGCGATGCTGATATGCAGACATCCCGTGTCGGTGGTCAACAGCCTGGAGGTCACGCGCCCCCCTTCGGGGGTAAACTTGATGGCATTGGTAAGGAGGTTCAAGAACACCTGCTTCAAACGGCGCTGATCTGCATGGACCACACCTTTTTGACCGCTGGCGTCAACAGCATCCAGAACCACCCCAGCCTCCGTGGCGCGGTGATGGATCAGCTCCAGGCAATCATCAAGCAGAGCTGGAACGCTGACTTCATTAAGATTGAGGGCAACCTCGCCGGCATCAATTTTCGAAAGGTCCAAGATATCGTTTATCAAATCAAGCAAATGCGTACCCGACTTGCTCACAATTTCCACATATTCGACGTATTGCGAAGGTTGCACCGGCCCAAAAATTTCCGACTTAATCATATCGGCAAAACCAATGATCGCGTTCAGGGGGGTGCGCAATTCATGTGACATGGACGCCAGGAAGCGGCTTTTGGCTTCGGTCGCGGCCTCGGTCTTTTTCAGCGCGTCCTTAAGCGATGCCTCCGTCAAACGGCGGCGTTCAACTTCTAGCATCAATTCACGGGTGCGCTTTTGCACCCCCCGTTCAAGGGTCTGGGTAAATTCGCTAACCTGCTTTTCCAGCATGATCCTTTGCGTGACATTTTTGACGAACCCTTCGAAATACAGAATCTGCCCTTCTTTGCCATAAACGACGCGCGCATTTTCCGAAATCCAGATCGTCGAACCATCGCTACGCCGAACTTCGCTTTCGAAGTTTTCCATAACTCCCTTTGATAACAGGGCCTCAATGAATTCCTCGCGCCGTCCAGGTTCGACATAAAGTTGATGACGGATGTCCGTCAGCACGCCCATCAAACTGCTCACCCCATCGTAACCATACATTTTGGCGAGGGCGGGGTTGGCGCGTAAATAGCGCCCCCCCGGCGTACTTTGAAAAATACCAATGGAGGCATTGTCGAAAATATCGCGAAATATTTCCAGCTCGTCGCGTGGGGAAGATTCGTAACTATGATGCATGGGTATAATCATCCGACGTGGGCCTATATTTGTCGCACATTAATATTGAGGGTCTGAATGCGATACGCAATCTGGCGCGGCGTCATATCAAGTAAGCGCGCTGCCTTTGCCTGTACCCATCCAGCCTCTTCCAGAGCCGCTATAACGCGCTCTCGCTCATCCATATTAGGATCACCAAAGTCGACTTTTTCTACGGTAGCAGAAGACAACTGTGGGCTGGGGGTGGACGCATGTGGTGTCGTGCGATCAGTCAGGCCTGAAAGGGCGATGACGTCACGGTCAATGACGCCGTTTTCACTCATAATTGAAGCGCGCTCCAAGGTGTTTTCCAATTCACGCACGTTACCGGGCCACATGTGGCGCACCAGCATACGCACCGCGCTGTCGGTGATGTCTAAGCGACGCCCTTGAATTTTAGCGATCTTGTTAACCAGGAACCGCGCCACATCAGGGATATCTTCCGGGCGCTCGCGCAACGGAGGCATATTGATAGGCATAACGTTGAGACGATAATAGAGGTCTTCGCGAAATTCGCCGCTTTCCACCTCGGCTTCAAGATCGCGGTTGGTGGCGGCGATGACACGCACATCCACCTTCATGGTCTTCGCCCCGCCGACGCGTTCGAACTCACCTTCCTGTAAGATGCGCAGGAGCTTGGCCTGGAAAGTGGCCGATATTTCGCCGATTTCATCCAGGAACAAGGTGCCGCCATCGGCCAGTTCGAACCGGCCCTTGCGCTGCGTGATAGCTCCGGTAAACGCGCCTTTCTCGTGACCGAACAGCTCGCTTTCCAACAAATTATCGGGCAACGCCGCACAGTTCAGTTTCACAAACGGACCGTTGGAACGAGGGCTGTTGTAATGAATGGCGTTGGCCACCAGTTCTTTACCGGTGCCGCTTTCGCCGCGGATCAGCACGGTGGTGTTCCACGCCGATACCAAGCGAACCTGATCAAACACGGCGCACATGACACCCGAATGGCCGACAATATTATCGAAGCCGTGTTCGTGTTTAACCGCGCGCCGCAACGTGTCGCGCTCTTCTTTTAATTCGCGGGTTTCGTTTTCCAGCTGCATCCACAGCCGTACGGTCTGGGCGATGAGGTTGGCGATCATTTCTAAAAATGTCGCGCGGCCCTCCAACTGCTCAGGATCGCACAAGGGCTGCGCCGCCAGTACGCCCATGGGCACGTCGCCTGCAAAAATGGGTACGCCGACAAACGGCAACTGACTATCGTAAAACCCGGTGCGGCCTAAGAATTTAGGCTCACGGGCGATTTTCGGCACCACCACAGGCACGCAAGTTTCCATGATTTCCCCGACCACGCCTTCGCCCGGGCGGTACGACACACTTTCAGGCGAAGCCACGCCTGCCTTGTGCGCGATGCGCAAAATGAGATCGCCCGTATCCGTGTCCAACAGGCTAATCATGCCGTTGGCAAAGCCATCCATTTCATGAAGCAGGTTCAAGACCTCCTCCAGGGTTTCTCGCATATTAGGCGAACGGCTTAGGACTTGACTGACTTTGAACAAAGTCTCCATGTCCGTTTTGACCATTTCGCACTGGCGCGCGTCATTCGTCATAGGGGCCATATCCTTTCCGAACACTGTCATGACCATGGCCTAAGCTGGCGGCGGCGAGAACGACCTCGGCCTTGCAACCACCAGCCATCATGTTTTCGATTTCTAAGCTGCCACCTTGCTGGGTAACGATCTGGCGCGCCAATACCAGCCCCATGCCGGGGCGCGCGCGGTTTTTTTTCCAGGCGGTGAAAAAGGGTTCGTAAACCTTGAGCCGTAAATCATCAGCAAGACCAGCTCCCGTGTCTCGCACCTCGAGCTTCACGTCGCCACCCGCCGTGGTGCTGGTGGTGATCATGATTTCGCGCCCTGAACCGCCATCCTTGATGGCAAGGATGGCGTTGTCCACCAGTTGCTTGATCATGGAACGCAGTGCATTGGCGCGCGCGGGTACATTGGGCAGCGTCGCCTCTGGCCGCCAATCAACGTAAATGCCTTCGCGCAGTAGCCCCTGAATGGACACATCCAACACTTCACGGACCAATTCATTGACATTCACCGGTTCCACCGGTTCATCGGCGATACGCGGCATGGCAGCCTTGAGCTTTTCCAGGGCCGCGTTACCGGCGCTAAGCACTTCATTGATGGGCGCGCCCAACCCGTTCGTGCCGCCTTGGCGCTCCATCATTTGCGACGCCGCGCTCATCACGTTGAGCGGCCCCTGCAACTGGAAGATCGCGCCGGAAATCACCTCGCGCATGCCCTGAACCATCTGTTGTTCGGCTAGGTGCGCGCGCACGGCGTTGGTGCGGGCCTGTTCATAGCGTAGGCGTTGCAACGTGATATCGCTAGCGACCAGCAACAAGCCGCAGCGATTGCCCTTGGCAAAATAACCCGCCGCACTCATGTCCTGTTCTTGTACTTTGCTGGCGGTGCAGGCGTACCAACGCGCGTCGCCATTGTTCAAGTCCACCCGCACTTCGACGGCGGAAAAATCATGGCCCTTCTCGCACATCCCCTGAAGATCGGTGCCCAGACTTTCCTTAAAGGCATCAATGAACGTATCGGCCACGTTCGCCCCGCCCAGGTCGCGACGCAACAACTTGTAGGCGGGGTTGGAAAACATCACCTCGCCATCCGTGTTGACCAGCACGATCAGAACCGGCGCGGCCTCAATCACCGAGCTTAATAAGGCGTCTTGGTTTTCGATCCGGCGTTCCAACTGATGCAGGTCGGTGACGTCTCTGTGCATACCCAAATAATGAAGCACGTTGCCCGTATCATCCATCACCGGAACCACGGTCAAGTCGGCTAAATAGGTGCTGTCGTCTTTGCGCCGGTTGATCAGACAGCCTCTCCAAACGGTGCCCGACGAAATAGTTGACCATAGGTCCTGATAAACCTCTGTCGGGGTGGCTTTATCGGACAGCAGAGATTCGTTATGCCCCCGCACCTCAGATTGGGCATAGCCGGTCAGGCGTTCAAACGCCGGATTTGCATACAGAATATTGGCATTGATATCGGTAATGGATGCCGCCACCGGCACGTGCTCAATGGCTTGGCGATAAACGTCAAGCGCAACGACGGCGGCGGCCCCACCTTCTTCGGGGGGCGGCGGAGACTTTCCTGTTGGATCCGTGTGTGTCGTCATATCGCTCCACGTTCTATTTCACCCGAACTCTGCAAGCCCCGTGCCTGTTTTTCATTTAGCGGAAACAATCACACAAAAGGCTTAGTTTTGTGATGTTTGCGACAATCTGCGTTCGTGACGGGCGCTAAATGTTGAGAATCTCACAATGCTCATTGTGCCTGTTTTTTAGGCATGGGATCAAAAACCGCACAATAACTGTGGTGATCTGGATCTGGCCCGACTTGGTACGGTTGATGCATTTCCCAAGGCAGAAGAATGGATCAACAGCCCCTTACGGACGCCCCTTATGCAAGATCTCTTATTGATTTTGGTCGGCACCGCCCTCGTGAACAATGTCGTCTTAGTGAAATTCTTGGGCCTGTGCCCCTTCATGGGCGTGTCCAATAAGGTCGATACCGCGTTGGGCATGGGCCTTGCCACCACGTTCGTGCTGACCTTGGCGTCGGTGTCCGGATGGGCGTTGGAAAACTTTGTGTTGATCCCGTTCGACATCGGCTATCTGCGCATCCTCAGCTTTATCTTGGTCATTGCCGCCGTGGTGCAGCTCACCGAAATGCTGATCAAAAAGACCTCGCCCGCGCTGTATCAGGTGCTCGGTATTTTTCTGCCGCTGATCACCACCAACTGCTCGGTTCTGGGAGTGGCGATTTTGAACGTCCAGGAACAGCACAATTTTCTCCAAAGCCTGCTCTATGGCTTTGGCTCGGCGTTGGGCTTTACCTTGGTGATGGTGCTGTTCGCCGGCATGCGCGAACGCTTAGCTCTGGCCGACGTACCCCTGCCGTTCAGGGGCGCGCCCATCGGCTTCATTACCGCCGGGCTGTTGTCATTGGCGTTCATGGGCTTTGCGGGTTTGGGATGAGGAGCGGACGGAGATGATCAGCGCCATCGCATCCCTCGCCCTATTAGGCCTTGGCCTTGGCGTCATGTTGGGCTTCGCAGCAAAATACCTGAAGGTCGAAGCCGGGGCCTTGGCCCAAGAAATCACAGACATGCTGCCCGGATCGCAATGTGGGCAGTGCGGCTATCCTGGCTGCGGACCTGCGGCAGAGGCGGTGGCAAACGGCCAAGCCACCATCGCCCTATGCCCGCCGGGCGGGCGCGCACTGGCCCAAGCCTTAGCGGACAAAATGGGTGTCAGCGCGGATTTGAGCGCCATGGAAGAACAAGCCCCCCAGGTAGCTTTCGTCAATGAACACCTGTGCATCGGCTGCACCAAGTGTTTCAAACGCTGCCCCACCGATGCGCTGGTGGGGGCTAACCGTCAGATTCACGTGGTCGTCAAAGACGCCTGTACCGGATGTGGAAAATGCGTGGATGTCTGTCCCACCGAAAGCATCACGCTGCGCGATGTACCGGTGACGCTGGAAACCTGGCATTGGCCGAAACCACTAGACCTACAACTGGCGTCATAAGGAAGGCCGTCACCCATGGGCATGATGAAACTGTTTCATATACGCGGCGGCGTGCACCCCCTGGGGCGCAAGAGCCTCAGCGCGCACATGGCCATCCAGGATTTGACCCTGCCCAAACTGCTCCACGTTCCCTTGCAACAACACACCGGCCAAGCGGCGGAAGCGGTGGTGAAAAAGAGCGATGTTGTCAAAAAGGGCCAGATCATCGCCGTGGCCCAGGGGCGTATATCGTCGCCTATCCACGCCCCCACCTCGGGCGAAGTGGTGGGGCTTGGCCGTTATGTCGCGCCGCATCCCTCGGGCCTGCCGGGGCGCACCATCACCATTCGTCCCGACGGCGAGGACGCGTGGGGTACACTTCCAGAAGCGCTGGACCCGTTCGCGTGCGAGCCCGCCGACATCGCCAAGCGCGTAGCCGCATGCGGCATCGTCGGCATGGGTGGGGCGACGTTCCCGTCGTCGGTCAAACTTGATTTGGGCAGCCGCTATGACCTGCACACGCTGATTATCAATGGTGCGGAGTGCGAGCCTTACCTCACCTGCGATGACCGCCTGATGCGCGAGCAGCCGGACGAGGTCGTCGATGGGGTACGCATCATGGCCCGCGCCCTGGGCGTGGCGCGCGCGGTAATCGCGGTGGAAAACAATAAACCCGAAGCCATTCGCGCCCTTTCCCATGCCGCCAAGGATTTTGACACCGTCATCGTGCAAGAAGTTCCCGCACGCTATCCCATGGGTTCGGAAAAACATTTAACGCAGACTTTGTTGGGCAAGGAAACACCGGCGCGCGGGCTTACCGCCGACATCGGCGCGGTGGTGCACAACGTCGCCACGGCGCTGGCGGTGCGTGAAGCGGTGCGCCTGGGCCGCCCGCTAATTTCGCGCGTCGTCACGGTCAGCGGTGAAGCCATGCAAACCCCCGGGAACTTCCATGTCGCCATCGGCACGCCGATCCAGCACCTCATCGACCATGTGGGCGGCTTTAAGGGTGAACCCGAGCGCTTGCTGTTAGGCGGACCGATGATGGGCCAGCCCCTAACCGACACCCGTTCGCCCATCGTCAAAGGCACCAACGGCGTGTTGGCGTTGACGGGGCAACATGCCGCGCCCCGCTTGCACCACGATCCGTGCATTCGCTGCGCCAGTTGTGTCGATGCCTGCCCGTGCGGTTTGGTACCCTTAGAAATGGCCGCCGCCATCCGTAAGGAAGGCATGGAGCTGGCCACCAAATCGGGCCTAATGGATTGCGTCGGCTGTGGTTCGTGCGCCTATGTGTGTCCGTCCAACATTCCCCTGGTGCAGTATTTCAACTACGCCAAGGGTAAGATCACCCAAACTCAGCGCGCCGAACACAAACAACGTGAAACCAAGCGCCTTGCCGAAGCGCGCACCGGGCGCATGGAACGCATCGCGCAGGCCAAACGCGAAGCCATGGCCAAGCGTAAAGCCGAACAGGCACGCAAAAAGGCGCAGGCGGCCCAGGTGGAAGAACAGGTCAGCGCATGAGCACTTTGCCTCCCCTCATCGGCGGCCCGTTTCTCAAACAAAGCCCCAGCGTCGGCCACATCATGGCGGTGGTGATGCTGGCGCTCACCCCGGCCACCCTTTACGGCCTCTTTCAATTCGGCTGGCCCGCCGTGAACCTGTTTGTCGTCACCACCGCCGCCGCCATGTTGAGCGAGGCCGGGTGTCTGTTGGCGATGAACAAGCCCGTGAAACCGGCGCTCGGTGATGGTTCGGCGGTGTTAACTGGCTGGCTTTTGGCTATGACCTTGCCGCCGTGGGCGCCGTGGTGGATCGGTGCGCTAGGATCGGTCTTTGCTATCGTGCTGGCGAAACAGGTGTTCGGTGGCTTGGGGCAAAATCTGTTCAACCCCGCTATGGTGGCCCGTGTTGTGCTATTGATTTCGTTTCCTGTACAGATGACCTATTTTATCGCCCCCCACCCCCTGGTTGGCCCGGGTGCTATAGACTTCATGGACGGCTTGGCCATCACGTTTGGCTATGGCGCGCCCAGCGTAGACGCGGTGAGCAGCGCCTCGGTCCTGGGCCACATCAAAACAGAGCTTAGCCAAGGCATCGCCTGGACGACGGCGTTCAAGGACGGTTTTGACATGCGATCCTTAGTGTTCGGCGCGGTGCCGGGCAGCCTGGGCGAGACCTCCGCACCATTGCTGATGTTGGGCGGCCTCCTGTTGTTGGGGGCGCGCATCATCACATGGCACATTCCCGCCGCCATGCTGGGAACCATTGCCGCCATGGCGACACTGTTTAATGCCATTGATCCGCTGCACTATCCCGACCTGTGGGTGCACCTGTTATCGGGTGCCACAATCTTGGCGGCGTTTTTCATCGCCACCGATCTCGTCACCAGTCCGGTTTCACCGTTGGGAAAAGTCGTGTTCGGGGCTGGCTGCGGCGCGTTGGTTTACGTCATTCGCACCTGGGCGGGCTATCCGGAAGGCGTGGCGTTTGCGGTACTGGTTATGAACGCCGCCACCCCTTTGATCGATCGCTACATTAAACCGCGCGTTTATGGCCGCACGCGCCGGGGCAAGCCGCTGGCCTATGATGAGGCCCAGAAATGAGTCACCTCGCACCATTGAAACTCGCCCTCACCCTAACCGTGTTCGCCACCATCGCCGCGTTGATTCTAGCGATCGGGGATGTGAAGACCCGCCCGGAAATCGAGCTGCGTCTAGCCGAAGACTTAAAAGCCATTTTGTCCCAAGTGGTGCCGGAGCAGTTGCACGACAACGATTTGACCCAGGGCCCCCTGACGCTGGAGCGGCCCAATGGCACGCCGCTCACCGCCTATCGCGCCCTGTACAAAGGTGCCGTGATTGCCATAGCAATTCCCGTAACCGGTCAGGGTTATGCGGGCGACATTGATCTGGTGATGGGAGTCAATGCCCAAGGCGAGGTGTTGGGCGTGCGCGTGCTGAGCCACGCGGAAACACCGGGTCTGGGCGACAAGATCGAAGCGCTTAAAAACGACTGGGTATTGGGCTTCACAGGCCTGTCGTTCGCCACCCTTGCCCCCGACCAATGGAAGGTCAAAAAAGACGGCGGTGTGTTCGACCAGTTTAGCGGCGCCACCATCACCCCGCGTGGGGTGGTGAAGGCGGTAAAGCAAGGCCTCGAATTCATCACCGCCAACCACGCCGTATTGTTTGCCGGAGATACACCATGACTGAGACAGCCGTAGTTCCCGAGGTACTCGAAACGCCCTCAATCGATTACACGGCCATCACCAAAAACGGCCTGTGGGATAACAACATCATTTTCGTGCAGCTGTTGGCCTTGTGCCCGCTGTTGGCGGTGACCAGCACGGCGACCAACGGGCTGGGCATGGGCATTGCGACCACCGCCGTAATGGTGGGGTCGGGTTTGCTGATTTCTGCGTTACGCAGCTACATCCCCGCCGACGTGCGCATCCCCGCGTTCGTTTTAGTCATCGCGGCGCTGGTAACATTGGTGGATATGGCAATGAACGCATGGGTACATGAACTGCACAAGGTGTTGGGCCTGTTCATTCCGCTGATCGTCACCAACTGCGCTATTTTAGGGCGCGCCGAGATTTTTGCGTCCAAGCAACCCGTCGCGGCCAGCGCTTATGACGGATTGATGATGGGTTTGGGCTTCACCTTCGCCCTGGTGATGCTTGGTGCGGTGCGTGAGGTGCTGGGATCGGGGACGCTATTTTGGGGCGCGGCGGTGCTACTGGGCGATTCCTTCCACACCATCGAGATGAATCTGCCTGCGTTTGATGGCATGTTGCTGTTTGCGTTGCCGCCCGGCGGGTTCATGGTGCTGGGTTTTTTGTTGGCGGGCAAGCGCGTGTTGGACGCAAAACTGGCCAACCGCCGTGATGCTGTAGCAGCGCAAGAGGGAGTTTGAGACCATGAACGTCGGCATCTGTTACGCCAAAGCAGCGCGCCAACTGTGGATCAACATTGAGGTCCCCGACGACACCAGCGTACTGGACGCCATCCAACAATCTGGTGTGTTGGAGAAGTTTCCAGAAATAAATCTGGAAGAACAAAAGGTCGGCATCTTCGGCAAGCTCAGCAAACTGGACGCGACACTGAACGAAGGCGACCGAGTGGAAATCTACCGCCCCATCACCGCCGATCCCGACACCGTGGAACGGCGCGATTAAGCATGAGCAACACGCCTACCCTAGAGGACTACGTGCGCTTGTTTGAAGCCTATGGTGAGGACATATCCGCCGTGTACCTCAAGCCCAGCGATACGCGCTATGAGTTTTTGTTTGAACAGGCCGCGCGGTTGCTGGTCCAGCCGTCAGATTTCAACCTAACCCTACCCAAGCCGTTTCGCATCACGGCGCAGAACTATCTCAATGGCGACGAAAAGACCGTGCGCCATATGCGCTATCCCGAAAACCGCCACTTCATGCTCAGCGATCTCTACGACTTTGTGATGCTGCGCAAAGTTAAGCTGGCGCGCAAAGTTCAAGATTGCTAAGCATACGGATTAAAAATCATGACGCTTCAAGGAGATGCCCGTTGCCGTTCGATTTCAACAAAATCGCCCCGTACCAGGAAAAACTTGCTGCGCACCCGGTATATGCTGCGCTGAAAAACCAAGATGATCTGCGCGTGTTCATGGCCCATCACGTCTATTCGGTGTGGGATTTCATGTCCCTGGTCAAGTACCTACAGAACGTCATTGCACCGACGGCCATCCCGTGGGCGCCCAGGCACGATCCGGTGGTGGCGCGGTTTATCAATGAGATCGTCTTGGAAGAAGAATCCGACCAAAATGCTCCCGGTGCCGATGGCCCGGAATTTTTGAGCCATTTTGAGCTGTATTGCCAAGCGATGACAGAAGTTGGCGTCGCGAGTGCGGCACCCATGCGTTTTGTGCAGACAGCATCAAGCGAAGGGATTGCCGCCGCCTTGAAACTGGGGATTGCCCCCAATCCTGCGGCAGTATTCGCCAGTAAAACTTTTGGTTTTATCGATACCGACAAGCCCCACGTGGTGGCTGCGGCTTTTGCACTGGGGCGCGAACACATCATCCCCGTCATGTTTCGGACGTTCCTCAAGGAAATGAAAATCACCCGCGAAGACGCACCGGCCTTTCACTATTACCTGGAACGTCACATCCATTTGGATGAAGATTTTCACGGACCTCTTTCTCTACGCATGCTCGACACATTGATTGGCGACGAACCGGAAAAAACCCGCGAAGCCGAAGATGCAGCGATCAATGCCATTTCAGCACGCATAGCGTTTTGGGATGGAGTCCGTGAAGCGATCGCACAAACAACATAAACGGTGTCATCATCTCAAATAAGCGGGTGACTAAACCTTTCCCCAGCTTGCAGGAGTTGGAAGTTTGCCGCTTACCCCATGCTTGCCCGGTCATTTTACTGTCCCAGCCCCAGACGCACCAAAGCCCGCAACTTATTGAAGTTACGGGCTTTAATCTGGTTGCGGGGGTAGGATTTGAACCTACGACCTTCAGGTTATGAGCCTGACGAGCTACCGGGCTGCTCCACCCCGCGTTAATTCTATTTTGGTCGAAGCCCGGTCGCTTTTTAGTGTCGCTATGGACTTCGTCTTACGCTGGGCGGGCTGCTCCACCCCGCGTTAATTTTGTTTTGTTCTTGCGTGCCTTTAAACAAAAACCCGCCCCTTGTGTTTGGGACGGGGGTTTGTTGGCGATGCTTATGTTTCGGATATATTTTTTATGCCAACTTGGAAGACCTGGCAACGTCTTACTCTCCCACACCTTAAGATGCAGTACCATCAGCGCTAAGAGGTTTCACGGCCGAGTTCGGGATGGGATCGGGTGGTTCACTCTCGCCAAAGCCACCAGGTCA
>Ga0316204_10000867_pt1 | contig 96141 bp, 77 predicted proteins | sample 6monrhotite_MG_2_FD_205661 | JGI IMG/M metagenome (GOLD analysis project Ga0316204, IMG submission 205661) | Microbial mat bacterial communities from mineral coupon in-situ incubated in ocean water Damariscotta River, Maine, United States -... | ecosystem: Environmental > Aquatic > Marine >... | reverse complement strand
TCATCACCGGACTACGCTATCTGCTCTTTTCAATTACAGGTAGCCATCGAGTGGATATAAAACAATGACACTACTTGCAGCTATCTTACTTGTAGTATTGATGTTTAGTGGTGCTCCTTTATTTGCAGTTATTTTGGGAGCAGCATTGTTGGGTTTTTATACCAGTGATATTGATTTATCGGTCATCGCTATAGAAATATATAATATTGCATCAACTCCCCTACTTTCATCTTTACCACTATTTACATTCGCTGGTTATTTGCTAAGTGAAAGCAATACATCTCAACGCATGTTGCGCCTGATAAGAGCTGTATTTGGTTGGATGCCAGATGGCCTGGCAATCGTTTCAGTCATTGCATGTGCAATTTTTACAGCATTGACAGGCGCATCAGGGGTAACAATTATTGCATTGGGTGCATTATTATTACCTGCGCTAATCAAACAAGGTTATCGAGAACGATTTAGTTTAGGGTTAATCACTTCTTCGGGCAGTATGGGATTACTACTTCCTCCTTCTATTCCATTGATACTTTATGGAATCATTGTTCAACAGGTTGGCGTTGGTGCCACATTCGAATTCGAGGAGTTAATTCTCTCAGGCGTACTGCCGGGACTGTTAATGATATTAGTCATGGCTGGATATATTCTATGGGTACATAGAGATGAACCAAAACAACGTTCAAAATTCACTTGGTCTGAATTATACATGGCTATACGCGAATCAATTTGGGAAATTCCTTTACCTATTTTAATACTTGTAGGTATTTTTAGCGGGGTTATGGCGGTATCAGAAGTCGCTGCAATTGCAGTGCTTTATGTCCTCATCATTGAAGTTTTTATCTATCGAGAAATAAAGTTTTCAAAACTGCCCGATATCATAACGCAATCAATGATTATGGTAGGCGGTATTATTTTGATTCTTGGTTGTTCTATGGCCTTCACAAGTTTTCTTGTTGACGCTCAGGTTCCAACTATATTATTTGATTGGATAAATAATCACATTGAAAGCAAGTGGACCTTTCTTCTAATACTCAATTTATTCCTCTTATTTCTAGGTGCCATACTCGATATATATGCTGCATTGATTATCGTCGTACCACTGATACTTCCCGTTGCCATAAGTTTTGGGATACATCCGATTCATCTAGGTATTATCTTTCTTGCCAATATGCAAATCGGCTATTTTACTCCGCCTGTAGGTATGAACCTATTTATTGCCAGCTACCGTTTTAATCGACCCGTGAATGAGCTATATATTGCATGTTTGCCATTTATGTTCGTACTAATAGGTGTTGTCTTTCTAATTACCTACTGGCCTGCGCTTAGTTTATTCTTTGTGAAGCATTAACACTAATAAATAACAATTGTATGGGTAGTTAATTTTAGAGACACAGTCGCCATTTATGGGATCAGACACCAAGTGTCTAACTACTTAAAATAGACAAGTGTAATCAATGACCCTTGTAATAAACTCATCACATAACTTTCATAATTTCGTCATAATTCCGATCTAAACTTCCTTATAAATAATATTATTGTTGGGGATCTATACTGATATGGCTAAGACACTAAATCTGCTGAATTTGACCGACAAAACAGCTTCTAACGATAATAATCAAATAATCGATGATTCTGCATTAATTGAATGTGTCAACAACCTTAATTTGCTCCGTGAGTACAACAGCAAACAAACGGATCAAGAGCAAGAAAGGTTATATAAAATTAATAGGATTAACGCCGAAATGCAGTGGTTTTCTCAAGTTTCAGCAGCGTTATAAAGGAAAGCCTAAAAAGCAGGCTAATTACGCTATCATAGCTCAAAATGGTAGTGTGAGTTATTTTTGATATTCAATCCCATGCAGCAACACATTCTCTCCCGAGATCGTTATTCCTCCAGTCACATCGTATAATCTCTTATCAAATTTAATCCTTTATGAATTTTAGGCCCAGCTAATGGAGATTACAATCTAAAAATTGAACGTAACTACACACCCCCAGCTATGCGCCATACGCTTTATTCTGAGAAACGTAGTTACAATTGAACAATAGATCGTAATGCCAATTTAGTTCACTCTGTTTGTTTGATGTTCTTTCTAGATAAAAAAAGGCCGCTAAAACAGCGGCCTTTTGCACGATTAAAATTAAAAGTAATCTAGTTGATAATTTTACCTAAATTAATGAGCTGTGTTTCTCCGCTATTATCATCTACACCATCGTTATCATTAATAATGTAAACATCACCGTTCGCCATGATCGCTGAGCCTTCGACTTTTTCTGGCACTAGCCCACCGGTTTTTTTCAGGTCATCCATTAAGTCACGTACCAGAGTTTTTGTAACAACAGAACCATCAGTGAGACTAGAGACATCAAATTTGTAGAGACGTTTGATTGCTGCATCAGGACCACCTTGATTATCACGCTCAATGACGAGAAACTCTCCGCCACCTAATGAAGTCAAGTCAGATAAACCAACCCAACCACCATTTTGTGACTCAACGTCATCAAGTGGGTAAAAAAGGAAGCTCCATGATTCAGCAGTTGTATTATAGATGCCAATGCGCACATTGTTATCACCTGACCATACACGCTGAAATGCAACATAAACATTATTGTTATACTCTGCAACTCCCTCAAAACCAAAACGTAGTTGAGCGTTGTTCAATGAATCCGGCAAACTAATAACATTTTCAATTACGCCAGATGCATCTGTTTTAAAAATAAAATTCAGGCTATTTACTGATCTATTTGCATCACCAACAGTACCCGAACCTTCAGATGCTATCCAGAAACCTCCGTCTGTCGCTTTGGCAATCCCTTCAGGGTCGATGTTTATTGTTTTGTCACTATTGATGATCAAACTCAAATCAGCTTCGTCAAATAGATCGATGCGAGTTGCATCATCTTCAGCAACCGAACTATCAGCCAAAGATGCAGTGGCAATGCTGGAAAAGATATCGTTGCTATCGGTAATTTTTGTTTCGGAGATCAGTTTTGCTGGTGACTTGCTAACGTCCAAAGTGAAAATACGATTTTGTTGATAAAAGCTATCTTCCACAGCGTATAAGATCCCGTTGTTCATTGGATCTGCAGACAAACCAGACATTGCGCTCCAGGGTATAGGGGTACCATCCAGTCGATTGATGGACTCCACTGTCGGATAATTAGCTGACACTGTATTATATTGATAGATATTCAGCGATGAGCGCATTTTATCATCACGGTCATCTGCTTCACTGGCAACAACTAACAAATTTCGAGATGGGATAGCAAGCCCGCCCTCTGGTCCTACGGCAGCAGGTAATACTTGTTTGAATTCTGGTTTAGTAGGATCAGCCACATCGTAGACAAAGACAAGATTTGATCGTTCTGAATTGACGAATAGATAGCGATCACTACCATAGATTCCAACTTCAACATTCTCCGGCTCGTTGCCCTTGTTACCTGAGCGTGCGTCAGGATAATGACCAAAGCGCACAGCCATTTGATCTAAATCATTTCCTGATGTGTAGACAACTTCTCCTTTCGTATTAAAAATGGTGAAACCACGACTCCCACCATTCAGGTCACCTTCATCAGCGGTAGTAAAGTATTCGTTATTAATCCAGGCAACACCATCTGGCTCCCTTGGAATGCCAGCTTGTGATTCTGTCAGCGATATTAGTGCAGAATCTTCTTCAGTTGCATCAATCTTTGTTAGATCTACTGTGCCAGCGCTAAAGTGGTTCACAATGCTACCGTCAGTGAGATCAACTAGAACAATGTAGTTGTTTTCTTGTAACGTGACGACCGCAATATTATCGCTATTAATATCGACATATTCAGGTTCTGGATCCCCAGGATAGAGGTCTGAAATGCCTGTTAAATCTACATTAGAGATTGTCCATGAATCAGGATTGCCAGATAAGGCAACAACATTCATCGTACCAGCGGGTGCTTGAGGTGGCTCTCCATCGCCTAAGTCTTCATCACGCTCGTTTTCAATGACTATTGCAGCATAAGCACCATCAGGGCTTACCGCAACGGAGTCAGGTTGACCATCCAACGTGAGGGTTTCAAGCAAAGTGCGGCTTACGATATCGATAACAGCAAGCTCACCGGATACATTAATAAAATCTGAGGAGGTGTTTACACCAACCAGTGCATAGTTTCCTTGTACTGCAACAGAAGTTGGCTCACCCGACAAAGTAAGCACACCTAATCCAGCAGGAATCTTGGGGTCTGTAATATCAACAAATCCTATTTGTTTTCCAGGGCTATCAGAATAGATTAAGGTGTTTCCATCGCTGCTTACTGCCACAATTTCTGCCGCAGTTTCAGCATCTGTATCACAGTTGACATCAATTTGAGCACAGACTGGATAAGAAGAAATTCGATTAAACTGTTCAGTTGTGTTTATTTTTGTGGCGCTACACTGATAAGATGTTTCACCAACTTCATCTTTATCTAGTGTGTCATTTTCATTGCTATCAAGGCCAGATTTAATCGCTACACCACCTTGAAAACACATCAAATCTCCAGTTCCTAGAGCGCTTTGCGATATGAGACTGTTAAATTTCAAATCAGCAGTATCATCCACTTTTGGTTTATCTTTATTATCATCTGTCGAATCATTACACGCAGTTAATGCGAGTAAAAGTGAACATACCAGCAATGTTTTTTTATGAGTCATAGCTTCACCAAATAGGAATTTTAATTAGCGAAAAACTATATAGTGGAAATACGACAGTTTAATAACAATTTTATTAAGCTTTTATGTCATTCTAATGTATTAGTTAAATGCTATCGAGGAGGAAGAAATGAAATTGCAGAAGGTAACGTTAAAGAGTGTATTTTGATAGCGGGTAGTGATCTATTCGTTTGAAATATCAACCCTACCAGATTTTCAAAATTACATTTTAAATCGAGAAACCGAATCGTTAATTTCTTTTACAATGGTGTTCAGATTTTGAGATTGAGAATTGATATTTTGCGCATGATCGTAAAGATTTGAAGTGGCAGCTCTTGCCCGCTCTAAATTACTTGTTATTTTATCTGCTGACGTTTTTTGCTCACTCGTACTACCTGCGACTGTTTCATTATCTTTATTCAATTGATGATTCACAGCGGCGATGGATTTGAGCACTTCCACGATTTCACCCACGGTTTTGTTGCCTTTATTCACTGAACTTTCACTTGCTGTCATTGAAACTGCAGCATCTTTAACTTGAGATTGCACTTTATTAATCATCTTGGAAATTGTTGACGTAGAATCCGCGGTACGTTCTGCAAGCGTACGCACTTCGTCTGCAACTACAGCAAAACCTCGGCCTTGCTCGCCTGCCCTGGCTGCCTCTATCGCTGCATTAAGCGCCAACAGATTGGTTTGTTCTGCAATATTTGTGATAACCGTAACGATATCTCCAATCTGCTCTGCACTTTCTGATAATCCCTGAATGCGTTCACCGGTATTCGACATCTCTTGGCGGACATGCGACATAGCGCTGCTTGCATGCTCAACTTCTTCTCGTATACATTTATCCACCAAGGAATCTGCTTTTTTTGCTAAATCAGCACCTTCTAATGCATGTTTTGACATACTGTCTGCTGAATTTTGTAGATACACAGCAATATCTACTGATTTACCGGAGAGCTCCAATTGCTCATTAGTTACCACCGTAATCTCTTGTGCAGCTTTCCCCAGCTCACCGGAGGATCTAACCAACGCATCACCTGTATCTTTAATATTTTTCAACAACAATCTTAATGCTGCACGCATGTTGTAGAGATCTATCATCAGGACTGATACTTCGTCTTTTCTCTCGGTTAAATTTCCACGCGAGGTGCCATGACTTGAAAGATCATATTTTGCGATTCTACGTGCGAGTTGAATTGCCGCATTTAACGGCTGTGTAATTGAATGGTAAATTAAACTGGAAATGAGAAAAGCAATGAATAAACTAGCAACCATAAACATGAGTACGACTTTCGAAGATTGATCCACTGTAGAAAGCGATTCGTTTACACCACTTTGCGCATCAACAACTGATTTTAATATTTGACTGTTTGATAGGGCAACCTTGGCACTGAAATCCCCATGAAACTCTTCCGTTGCTGCAATTAAGTTGTTTAGTGTAGTATCAAATTCCTGTAAATATCGATTAGTATTAATTCCAACAAAGCCTTCCTCTTTAAAAACGACTATCAATTGTTTGACTAGTTTTTTTAATTCAACCTGATGGGCGTGGACTTGATCAACGGTCTTAATGAGTGATTGTTCTGTAAATTGCTCCTTGAGTCTTTCACCAATCTCAATCACTTCATTTGCATTCGTATTAAGGTTATTCAGTAATTTTTTTTGATTGCCTGCATTGCTCTCCATGATGTATTTACGAACAATAACAGCTTGTTCCATGATCGGTTTGGCCCATGTCAGCGCAAGATATTCTGTCTGTAAAACCTTAGATTTCTCTGTCTCTGATACTGCGAGTTCATCCATTGTATTCAGAATTCCTCGCTGATCATCCCTTATGTTAGTTAGCTCAACAAGAAAATAGACGCCAACCAGCATTAGAAGAGCGATAAAGAAACCAAAGCCAACGATTAATCTGAATCTTATATTGAGTCGTAGAAAAGGGTTTACTAAATTAGTATTCATGTGTGCTTCCGATTGCATATACATATGAAAGGGATTAAAGAACAAAATCCGATCAACTAATAATATGCAAAATCCATAGCACGTTTGTAGGAGTAAACGAAAATTTCGAACAGAAACAAAAAGCCGGTTAAATAACCGGCTTTTTACAATAATAAATAAAGGATATTTATTGGATAATAGTATCAATCACCAATGCAACTGGATCTGTGTTTGTCACTGATAATATACTACTGACACCTTGCAGATCACCAGCTTGTGGCATTGCATCACCTGTTTTTGAGATTCTTGCACTAACAATCACCTCCGGAACCGATGATAATTTCATCGAAGGATTCATCGCTAAAGAATCGTCCAAGGTAAAGTCAAAAGGCATATCTTTAACTTGTTTACGAATAATCGCTAATGGCATTCGAGGGCCAGAAGCAGCTCTCGCGAACACAAACACCGTATCACTATCAGAAACTTTCGATGTCATATCGTCTGCCAGACTGACTGACCCCTGAATACGAGCATCACTTATTTCTTCATTTGCTTCTGGCGCTGTTTGGATTTTACTAACATCCATGGGAGGCATGCCTAATCGACTTCTAATCTCATTAACACTACTGCTAATTTGAATAGCATCATCTGACCCCGGCTCCATGACGGTGTAGAGCTTTTCCCAATGCTTCAAAGCTTCTCGGAAATTTTGATTTTGATACGCAGCAGTACCTAACAGCCAAAGTGATTTAACATGATTCGGATCTAATTGGATGGCCTGCTCCAGAATAGAAACAGCTTTTTCGGTTAAATTACGTCCGCTCGCCATTGCTACAGCATCGGCATAACTTGAGAGGACTTCTGCACTTTGATTCCCTCCTAAAGGAAGCGTCTTTTCATACGCAGCAACAGACTCATCGAAGCGTTTCAAGAAAGCGTAGGTTCTTGCCAGCATAAACCAACTTTCACCATCAGTTGGATCTACATCCAGTTTTTCGGTAAGCTGTTGAATCATCGATTCAATCGACTCTTGCTGATTGTGTTGTTGCTTAGCCAATCTAACTTCTTCGGGTATGCTTTCCGGGGCGATCGCCTCAACACCACCACCCCAAATATTATATAAACTCAATGAAATTGAAGGCACACATATCATGATAAAAGCAGCTACAATTTTGTTAGACACTGGCGTTTTTGTAACTACCACATCATCTAACTTTTGTGCTTTATCCATATCTTCAAGCAGATTTTTTTCTAAATCAATTTTTGCCAGTTTATATTGTTCCTCACTAATTGTTCCGTTTTTCAGATCATTTTCAAGTTCATCGAACTGGTCTTGATAAACAGTAATAGTAAGGTCTTTACGCGCTACAACACCTTTCACTTCTCGATGTTTTAACAAGGGTGGTAATAATAAAATCAGTGTCACAATAACAAACACGGCCACAATAGCCCAAAAAGCCAACATAATTACTTATCCCCACTCTGCTCTAATATTGATTTCGCTCTCAAACGATCATCTTCACTTATTGATTCATTATCATCGACCGCCTCATTACGTCGAACATTGATGTAGCGATAAAGTAACAAACCACCAATAACCAGGAATACGAAGGGACCAGCCCAGAGAAAAATATTTTTCGTATCAACTGCCGGGTTAAAGCGAACAAAATCACCGTAACGTGTCACCATATAATCGACAATTTCTGCGTCTGTTTTTCCTGCATTTATCTGATTTTTGATTTGTTTTTTCAAATCATCGGCTAGGCCGGCATGAGAGTCGTAAATCGTTTGATTCTGACATTTCAAACAACGCAGCTCTGAAGCTATCGCTTTAAAGCGCTCTTTAATGGCAGGGTCTTCTCTTAATTGAGCTTCATTTGCCTGTAAAAATGGTGCACACAGAAGCATCACGATAAGTAATACTATTTTGCGATTCATCCTTCAAGCTCCTTCATTTTAGGCTCAATAATCTCAGTCCAATCTGTTCGACTCACAGGGCCGACATGCTTGTATCTGATAACACCTTCTTTATCGATAAGAAATGTTTCAGGTACGCCGTAAACGCCATAATCAATGCCGACGTTACCTTCTAAATCTGAAATACTAACAATGTACGGATCGCCCAATTGCTTAAGCCACTGCTTGGCATCCGCTATCTCGTCTTTATAGTTTAATCCATAAATAGGGAAACCACCTTGACGCGCAAGTTGCATAAATAGCGGATGCTCTTGTCTACATGCTGCACACCATGACGCCCACACATTCAACAACCAAACTTTGCCTTTCATATCTTCTAAGCTAAACGTTTTGGATGCATCATGTAGTTGAGGCAACGTAAATGACGGGGCCGCTTTATCCAACAACGCTGAAGGTAACTTTTGAGGATCAAGCTGCAATCCTTTATAAAAGAAACCCAGCATCGCAAGAAACATAACAATAACAGTAATAGGTAAAACTCTACGAGACATTAAACCTTACCCTCACTCACAGAAACCATCACGGGTTTAGCTGACTCATCATTTACTGTATCTGGAGTCTCATCAATTCCCCCTTTTGCTTTTTTACGCGAAGAAAGGCGATATCGTTTATCGCTGACGGCGAGAAAACCACCCACACCCATCAAGAAACATCCTGCCCAAATCCAGTCAACAAACGGTTTACTGTATACACGAACACTCCATCCACCACGTGTACCTAGTGGCTCACCCAGTGAAACGTAACGATCACCAAAAATTCCGGTGTCAATTGCCGCTTCAGTCATAACCTGTTGCTGAACAGTGTAATAGCGTTTTTCAGGACGCATAACATCAACTTCTACACCATCGTGAAAAAGCGTCAACGTACCAATTTGAGTTTCATAATTTGGGCCTTGGGCGCTCTTAACACCATCAAATCGGAAAGTATAACCACCAACTTCAACCGTATCGCCAACATTCATGCTCACATCTTTATCTTCTTCATAACCGTTTACCATGGTTACACCGATAATAAAAACAGCAACACCAAAATGCGCTAACTGCATGCCATAGTAGCTGCGTGATAAACTACCGATTTTACCACCTGCTTTGGCACTCAATACAATACGATTACGAATACCAACAAAAATACTAGAGATAATCCAGGCGGCCATCAAAATCCCCAGACTCTTCATAAATGACCATTCACCCATGATGAAAGGTACAAGTACCGCAGTAACAACACTTACCCCAGCGGCGTATTTTAATTTAGACACTAGATCTGGTATCTCTGCTTTTTTCCAGCGAACCAACGGTCCAATTCCCATGAAAAATACAAGTACAGCCATGATAGGTACAAAAACCATATCAAAATAAGGGGGACCGACAGAAATTTTACCAACACCCAGTGCATCGAGAACTAATGGATATAAAGTGCCCAGCAATACCGCCCCACATGCAACAATGAGTAGAACATTATTGGTTAACAGAAAAGTCTCTCGTGAAACCAGAGCGAACCTTCCTCCCAAACCAACTTTCGGAGCACGCCATGCATACAGGATTAGGCTCGTGCCAACAACAACGCCTAAATAAATAAGAATAAACAGACCGCGCTCAGGATCAACCGCAAATGAATGAACCGAAGTTAAGACACCTGAACGAACCAGGAATGTACCCAATAGGCTCAACGAGAATGCAAAAATAGCCAGCAATACTGTCCAGTTTTTGAAACTACCACGCTTCTCGGTAACAGCCAGTGAATGCACTAAAGCAGTTCCCACTATCCAGGGCATGAAGGAAGCATTTTCTACGGGATCCCAGAACCACCAACCGCCCCAGCCCAATTCGTAATAAGCCCACCACGAACCAAGTGCGATACCAAATGTCAGGAATACCCACGCAATAGTTGTCCACGGACGAGACCAACGCGCCCAGGTTGCATCCATTTTCCCACTAAGTAGTGCAGCAATAGCAAATGCAAATGCAACAGAAAAACCAACATATCCCATGTATAACATAGGTGGATGAATAGCTAGACCAGGATCTTGTAACAAAGGATTCAGATCTCGACCATCAGCCAGTGCCGGCAAAATACGTTCAAAAGGATTTGAAGTTTCTAGTACAAACCAGAAAAATCCAACAGCAAGTAATCCCATTACACCAATGACGCGGGCGACCATTTCTAAAGGCAACTTGCGACTAAATAAAGCAACTGACCAACCCCAACCAGCTATCATTAGCATCCACAAAAGCATGGAGCCTTCATGTCCGCCCCATACAGCTGATACCTTATAAAGCATAGGCAGTTGTGAGTTTGAATGGTTTGTTGCATAAAGCACAGAAAAATCGTTAGTAACAAATACTGCCACCAAACATCCGAAAGAAATTGCAACAAAAATAAATTGCGCTGCTGCTGCTGGACGTGCGAGAGACATCATCGCAACATTTCCTTTAGCAGCACCATAAATGGGAAACGTGCCTTGGATAACAGCAATAACTAATGCCATTATCAAAGCGATATTGCCTATTTCAGGTAACATTAAATAGCCCCTCCGTTATCTACTTTTTTAGCCGCTTGTTCAGCTTTTTCAAGCGCCTCAGCAACCTCTGGTGGCATATAAGTTTCGTCATGTTTTGCTAGCACTTCAGACGCCACAAAATTGCCAACTGAATCAAATGAACCCTGTGTAACAACACCCTGTCCTTCTCTAAATAGGTCAGGGAGAATTCCTTTATAAGTAACCTTGATGGTTTCTGCATTATCAGTGACATCAAAGTGAACAGTCAGCCCATCGTCTTCACGCACTAAAGAGCCTTCACCAACCAATCCGCCTAAGCGAAAACTACCACTTTGCGGCGCCTTCTTTGCAACTACGTCACTAGGGCTGAAAAAGAAAACCATATTGCTATTAAATGCATTGAGCAATAAGGCGGTGATAACGGCTAATGCCGATAACCCTCCGATAATAGCAGCCAGTCGTTTATGTCTTTGCTTCATAATGATTACTCTCTATTCAATCTTGCTAGCCGCGCAATACTTTGTGTTAGAGAGCGTTTTTTCAAAATCAACAACACAACCTCTAACAGCATAAATAATGCAACTACTCCGTAAGAACCCCACACGTAAAAAGCGTGTTTGCCCATGTCTAAAAATTCTGGCAAGTTCATTTTTCTGGCCCTACTATTTCGTTGACCCAAGCACTATTTTTTTCTTTTTCTAATATCTCATTTCTGACGCGCATAAATGCAACAGCAAACGTGTATGCGAAAAAGGCTGCTGTCATAATCATCATTGCAGTAAACATGGATGCTGCCATAGTAGGTGCTTTGTCTAATGTTATAGACGCGCCTTGGTGCAATGTGTTCCACCACTTCACTGAAAAATAAATTATTGGGATATTTACAATACCTACCATAGCGAGTAACGCACTGGCCCTGGCTGCTCGTCGAGGGTCATCAATTGCGGCCCGTAAAGACATAAAGCCAAAATATAAAAACAACAAAATAAGAAAGGAAGTTAATCGAGCATCCCAAACCCAGTAAGCACCCCAGGTGGGTTTACCCCATAAAGCCCCTGTCCATAAAGCGAGGAAGGTGAACAAGGCTCCAGTCGGTGCAAGTGCTGCTGCCATCATATTGGATAACCGGGTATTCCAGATCAAGCCGATAATCGCATAAATACACATAACAACATAGATCCACATTCCCATCCATGCGGCAGGCACATGAATGAACATAATGCGGTAGCTGTTTCCTTGTTGGTAATCCACTGGCGCAACAATGAATGCGTAATAGAGCCCAACTAATGATAATAAAACAGTCGCTGTTAAAAGCCACGGAATCGACTTGTCAGCCACTGGATAAAATACTTTTGGCGAAGAAAGCTGTAACCAAAAAGCCTTAGTAAATATACTCATTAACCCTTAATACCTCTTATTAAAAGTATAAACGCCTATACTTTTTAACACCTTGATTAATACAGGTATGAATTAATCTAATGAAATTCTTAAAGCTGCCGCTGCACCCAGTGGTGCTAACAGAAGCGCTCCCACCAAAAACGCACCCAACAATGAAAAATGTGCTTCTACACCTAAACCAGACCTGGCAGCATCTACGGCGCCTGATCCAAAAATCAAAACTGGGATGTAAAGTGGTAAAACCAACAGAGACAATAACACTCCACCACCACGCACACCCAATGTTAAACCAGCGCCAACTGCACCTATTAAACTTAGGACAGGTGTACCTATTAAAAGTGTCATCATCAATATTATGATGCTTTCTGTTTCCAATCCTAACTGGAATCCCAATATAGGTGAAATCAGAACCAGCGGTAAGCCAGTTAAAAACCAATGACTTAATATCTTACTCAGCACTAACAATGCTAATGGCTGTGATGAAATTATCATCTGTTCCAGTGTGCCGTCTACATAATCATCAGCAAACAAACGATTAAGTGACAACATAGATGCTAATAATGCCGCAACCCACAATACACCCGGGGCAATTTCCTGAAGCATGTCGATTTCCGGACCAACACCCAATGGAAAAAGCGTGACAACAATAACAAAGAATAACAATGTAGTCAGCACTTCTGCTTTACGACGCATTGCAAGCGTCATATCACGCCAAATTAACCAGCGCATTACCTGAATCATTGATGCGCCTCCAGTGCGCCAAGGTCAATCATTCTCATGCTCCCCCTGGAAACTGTAAAATCCTGATGGGTAGACAAAACAATCATGCCATTATTCTCAAGATGTTCTCCCAAAACATCCTGCAGCATGGCCACAGCTTTTACATCCAGTGCGGTAAATGGCTCATCAAGAATCCAGATTTTCGCTTTGGAAACCAGCATTCCAGACAAGGCTACCCTTCTTTGCTGCCCCTGCGATAATACTCGTGCGGGTAAATCTTCCCGACCTTTTAAACCAATATTACCGAGCGCATCCCAGGCTACATCTTCGGAAATTTCGTTACCCGACATTGCACTATTAACCCGCAGGTTTTCCAACGCAGTGAGATCTGCTTTTATCCCAGGCAAATGGCCCAGGTAGAGCATATCTTTTTGATATTCTTCTCTAAGCTTTCGAATATTTTTACCATTCCAGTGTATTTCACCATCTTCCTGTAACATAAGCCCAGCTATAATTCGCATCAGGGATGTCTTACCACTGCCGTTGACACCTTTTATATGCAGCAACTCCCCTTCATACAATGAGAAATTTAGCGCACTAAATAGCCTGCGATCACCTCGCATACATTCCAGGTTAATGCATTCCAGCATCAATACAGCTCCAATGGGGAAATGTTAAAAACTTCGAAGATTTCCATCTGAATTATTTCGTTATTACTGCGTCGAAAACCTTGTTTAAATAACAATCTTTTCTTACAAAGCATTCGTTTAATTCTTACCTTTCGTGCCGCATGTTAGCATTAACCTATCGCTCTAACCAGCCTGAGTATTCTACTAAGTCATTACAATTTGGTAATAAGTCTTTGACCACTCATTGATCCGTCTATTTATTGCGCACTCACTCGACTCTTACAAAAATAATTCCCACTTAAAATACCCATTAAATAGCGTTTATTCAGTATGTTATCTCATCAAAAGGAAGTAGACGCTAAATGTTGCTAAATATCAATAGTAGTAACAATAAAATGATATAAGGGTACATTACCGTTGGTTTTAATGCATTTTTTGCGTATTCTTTAATCATATTTGAGGTGGATGGTCTGTTTTTCATCCACTCTGAGTAGAATTGAAAAGACTGAGGTACACTTTGCGAGTCACTACCCAGCGCTTTTTCTACCGTCAATATTCTTTTACACAATCTCTCTTGAAAAGTTTTCCAAATTGCTTCTTGCCCCCAGAATATTGCAACGATAAATAGTGACAAAACAATGTTAGATGAAAATATGATCAGTGTTAGTGTCGCCAAAATACAAGAAAGTTTTATGAGTAAGGAATAGCGCTCATATTTTTCATTATCCCCATGCAATATTTCCCACTCTTTTTGTAGATTTATCACTTTACTCGTTCCCGTAATATTCTTTGATTACAATTCGACCTAAAACCGAAATTTGTGTTTTTACCTGTAAACTCCAAACACATATTACCCTAGTGCCGCGTGTTTTTAGTACAGTTACGAATTCTGTCTATTTAATGCCAGCTAGTGCGTTAGGCTTTAAACGATTTTTTAGCCTTTGGCCAACGCTTTAAGCTTGAAGAAGAAGTAAAAACAGAAAAAATGCAGAACTTGCTTCTAAACAAATTCAGTAAAGCCTTCAGATTCACGATGTGCCGGTGGTTGGGTACCGATTTTAAAGGCAAAGTAACTCTCCGAAGTGTTTGTCGACAATGTACTCCTGCTTCATTATTTCCTGTGTTGTAACGTAAGTTACAAGAAAATAGTTTCTTTCATGCTAAATTTAATTTTAGCTTTAATGGATTGAATCGAAGCTATATAAACTCAATTTATTTATAGCAAAATGCGATTAATAATTTTTATTGTAAAGAAAACTTTAAACTCAGCTGACGAACTTTATCAGCGGGCCTGATAATTACGGGTATTTTTCTTGGAGCATCATCAAATTACACTAACTTTTCAATCTCTATAATCTAGATCGCTTGGAAAGTTTACGCTGTCTTTCACTGCACAAGGAAAGAATGTAAGAAAGGAAGATTAATATGAAGATTGCTCAAGTTGCTCCCCTTCACGAAAGTGTCCCCCCAAAAGGCTACGGAGGAACTGAAAGAGTTGTTCACTACCTAACTGAAGAACTCGTCAGACAAAAACATCAAGTTACACTTTTTGCCAGTGGCGATTCAAAAACATCTGCGAAATTATATCCCATAGTCCCACAGGCCCTACGATTAAGTCCAATTGAGTGTGACTCCTTAAGTTATCACATTATAATGTTGGATAAAGTGGCTGAAATGGCTGATGAGTTCGACCTTATACATTTTCATATTGATAATCTGCATTATCCGTTACTACGCCAATTGAATACACCTACGGTTACCACCCTTCATGGTCGACTTGACTTGCCTCATCTGCAGCATGTTTACCATGCTTTCAGTCATATACCTGTTGTATCCATATCTAATAATCAAAGAACTCCACTACCTTTCGCAAACTGGCAATCGACTGTCTATAACGGAATTCCACTTTCTCTTTATCGTTTTCATCCTGTATCAGGAAAATATCTAGCGTTTCTTGGTCGTATTTCTCAAGATAAAGGCATAGAAGAAGCGATTGAAATAGCAATTATATCGGGTATGGAAATACGTATTGCCGCTAAAGTAGACCTTATTGATCAGGACTATTTCGATAGAGTTATAAAGCCTATGCTTGAGCATCCGCTAGTCACTTTTATCGGAGAAGTGGATGAAGTTGAGAAAGAGAAATTATTAGGTAATGCCTATGCATTGATTTTTCCCATCAACTGGCCAGAGCCGTTTGGGCTAGTTATGATTGAAGCAATGGCATGTGGCACACCAACAATCGCGTTTCGTTGTGGCTCAGTACCTGAAGTAATGAAGCATGGTAAAACGGGTTTTGTCGTCAATTCCATAGGTGAGGCACTAAAAGCAGTACCTAAAATCACAAGTATCAGCCGACAAAGATGCCGACTAGTTTTTGAAGATTTATACACATCACGGCGGATGGCGAATGATTATCTCAAGACTTATCATCGACTCATCAAGAAACCGATAACAGCCACTATTGCCGTGTAAAGGTTTTGTTATGAAAGATGTAATTCAAATCAATGATCAATGGTATGTGTTAGCGACATCCTCGCGGGCAGATGATCGAACCTGGGTTCTAAAGGACGGAGAGAGCTTTGCTCTTTTTGATCGATATGGTGATATTCAGCATATTGGAATGGGTGAGCAAGGTATCTACCACGAAGGAACTCGATATTTGTCGTGCTTCGAATTTAGTGTCAACAAACGCAGACCGCTATTACTTCACTCAACTGTCAGAGAGGATAACTCTCTTTTAACTGTAGACTTGACCACACCTGATCTCTATGAACATAGTGAGCTTATTATCCCCAAAGGAGTTTTACATATCTTTCGGGCAAAATTATTGTGGAAAGGTGTGTACTATGAACATTTACGTATCACTAATTACCGCAATCGAAATATTCAGTTGGATCTAGATTTCAACTTTCACGCAGACTACTCTGATATCTTTGAAGTTCGTGGTACAACACGCACTCAACGTGGTACTCACTTTCCTGTTAAAAGTAACAAAAACAATATTGTTTTAGGTTATCTTGGATTAGACGGCATAACACGAAGAACTCGTGTTATGTTCAATCAACAACCAAATATTATTGAAAATTCGCTTGCAAGTTTCACGCTGGACCTTGCTGCAAATAAATCTCATGATCTTTATCTTACGATAGTTAATGAATGTGAAGCTTGTCCACAAATCCTCACTTATAACAAAGTCTACAATCAAATCAATAAAGACAAGATAGAAGATAAAAAAAAGGTTAGTCATATTTTCACGTCTAACGAACAGTTTAACAACTGGATAAATCGTTCCGCCGCTGATCTGCAGATGCTTACCACTAAAACACCTTATGGAGAATATCCTTACGCCGGTGTGCCATGGTTCAGTACGCCTTTCGGCCGTGATGGAATCATAACCGCACTTCAATATATGTGGCCGAATCCAGACCTTGCTCGTGGTGTACTTGGTTTTCTGTCAGCTACCCAGGCTGATCATGAAAATCCCATTCAAGACGCTGAGCCTGGCAAAATCCTTCATGAAACTCGCAAAGGTGAAATGGCAAACCTGGGTGAGACTCCCTTTCTGCGTTACTATGGCACTGTAGATGCCACTCCATTATTCATTGTGCTTGCACATAGTTATTACGAGCGTACAGGCGACATTGAATTCATAAAATCAATTTGGCCTAATATCCTGCGCGCGCTCAGCTGGATCGACAATTCAGCTGACAACAATGGATTTGTGGAGTACACAAAACATTGTGAAAACGGACTCGTACAGCAAGGCTGGAAAGATTCCAATGACTCTATTTTTCATGCCGACGGTACTCCTGCACTTGCACCTATCGCATTGTGTGAGGTGCAGGGTTATGTGTATCAGGCAAAGTTAGCAGCAGCTAAGCTTTCCATAGTACTTGGTAATAAGGAACTTGCTGGCACACTAGAAGCTCAGGCTACATCACTGAAACAAAAATTCAATGAAACGTTCTGGTGCGAAGATATCGGAACCTTTGCCATTGCTCTCGATGGTAATAAACAGCCATGTAAAATACGCTCATCAAATGCGGGGCATCTACTTTTTAGCGGTATCGTTGAAGAACGTTATGCGAAAGCAGTAGCAGATACATTGCTAGTAAAAAGTTCATTTTCCGATTGGGGTATACGTACAATAGCTAGCACCGAAGCTCGTTACAATCCCATGTCTTATCACAATGGCTCAATCTGGCCGCACGACAACGCCATGATAGCAATGGGATTAGCACAATATCAATTTAAAGATCATGCACAAAAAATTCTTACTGGATTATTTAACACCAGTATAAATATGAATCTCCATCGGCTGCCAGAACTTTTTTGCGGGTTTAAACGTTTACCCGGTCAGGGGCCAACGCTCTATCCGACCGCCTGTTCTCCCCAGGCTTGGGCCAGCGGAACAGTATTTTATTTATTACAAGCCTGTCTCGGTATGCGTTTCTCAGCGGAGCCGCCTCAACTGCGCTTCGAACATCCACAACTACCAGATTATTTAGAGCGATTAGATATTAAAAATATTCGATTGGGCAACGGAATAGTTGATCTATCATGTAAACGCCATGTTCAGGATGTAGCCATTCATGTTACCCGGAAAACAGGCAATGCAGAGATTGCTGTAGTGATGTAGCCAATAAATAGAAGTTCAATCAAAAACACAATTAGAGAGGATTAGGAAATGGAAGTACGACCACTGCATGATTATGTAATTATACGTCGCAAAGAGGAACAGCATGTGTCGCAAGGTGGAATTGCTATCCCGGATACAGCGGCTGAAAAACCACTGAGCGGAGAGGTAATTGCGGTTGGCGACGGCCGTGTTACACCTGACGGCAAGGTGATTCCTATTGCTATAAATGTCGGTGATGAAGTGTTATTCGACAAGTATTCAGGTACAGAAATCAAATTGAATAATGAAGAATTATTGGCAATACGAGAATCTGAAATTTTGGCCATACTAGGCGAGTAAAAGTCACTGAATAATTAAATCATTTTTTATTTGGAGAAGAATAATGACCGCAAAAAAAATTACTTTTGGTGCCGAGGCCCGGGAAAGCATGGCCTGTGGAGCTAGCATTCTCGCTGATGCAGTTAAGGCGACTTTGGGACCAAGAGGTCGTAATGTTGTCATTCAAAAGACATATGGCGCTCCTATGATCACTAAAGATGGCGTGTCAGTCGCCAAAGAAATTGAGTTGTTAGATCCGCTGGAAAATATGGGTGCACAGATGGTCAAGGAAGTAGCAGCCCACACCTCTGCACTAGCCGGAGATGGAACTACTACTGCCACCGTATTAGCCGAGTCCATGCTCAGGGAAGGACTTAAGTCGGTCGCTGCCGGTATGAATCCTATGGATTTAAAACGAGGTATCGACAAAACAACCGATGCACTAGTTGAAGAACTGAAGAATATCTCCATCCCCTGTGAAGACAGTAAAGCCATTGCACAAGTAGGCACCATTTCTGCTAATTCAGATGCCTCCATAGGGCAGCTCATTGCTGATGCTATGAACAAGGTAGGTAATGAAGGCGTGATAACAGTCGAGGAGGGTTCTGGACTGGAGAGTGAGCTGGAAGTCGTTGAAGGTATGCAATTTGACCGAGGCTATCTATCGCCCTATTTCATCAATAAGCCTGATGAAATGCGTACGGAGTTCGACGATTGCTACATCTTTCTTTACGATAAAAAATTATCTACTATCCGCGATCTTCTACCCTTGTTAGAAAGTGTGTCGAAATCCGGCAACCCCTTACTGATAATCGCTGAGGATATTGAGGGTGAAGCCCTGGCGACATTGGTACTTAATGCAATACGTGGCGTGATAAAAGTTGCTGCCGTAAAGGCACCAGGCTTCGGTGATAGACGAAAAGCGATGCTGCAAGATATCGCCATCATTAGCGGTGGTAAAGTAATATCAGAAGAAGTGGGGCTTAGCCTTGAGAAGGCCTCCCTTAATGAGCTGGGTTCAGCCAAAAAGGTATTAATAGGCAAAGATACGACCACTATTGTTAGTGGCAATGGTAAGTCAACCGATATCGATGCACGTGTTAAGCAGTTACGTAAAGAAATTAATGAAGCAAGCTCTGATTATGATAAAGAAAAACTACAGGAACGAGTAGCTAAGCTGGCCGGCGGTGTTGCAGTAATCAAAGTGGGAGCCGCTACCGAAATGGCTATGAAAGAAAAAAAAGACCGCGTGGATGATGCCTTACACGCAACTCGTGCCGCTGTTGAAGAAGGTGTTGTCCCAGGTGGAGGCGTTGCATTGATCCGAGCGCTGCATGCGGTTAAGGCAAAGGGTTTAAAGCTGGATAATCACGACCAGGAAATTGGATTAAATATCGTACTGCGGGCTGTAGAACAACCGCTGCGCGAGATTGTTAGCAATGCCGGAAAAGAGCCATCAGTTGTTGTTAACAAGGTGAAAGAAAATAGCGCGAACTATGGTTACAACGCTCAGACCGAAGAGTATGGCGACATGATGAAGATGGGTGTTCTAGATCCAGCCAAAGTCGTGCGGGTAGCACTACAGAACGCCGCATCGATAGCTGGTTTGATGATCACAACAGAAGCGACCGTGGTTGTATTACCACAGGAAAAGACAGAACAAAGTGCAGGCATGGATATGATGTGATGAATAACTACGCCAAATATTCTTCCAATTTTTCTACTGACAAGGGCTTACTAAAATAGTAACCCTGCGCTACCTGGCATTTATTATCCTTAATAAACTGAAATTGCTGTTCGGTTTCCACACCTTCTGCAATCAATTGGAGATTTAAACTTTTTGCTAACGCAATTATCGCAGTTACAATTGCTTCATCATTAGGGTCAGTTGTGATATCACGCACAAAAGAGCGATCTATTTTTAATGTATCAATGGGGAATTGTTTTAAATAACTCAATGATGAATAACCTGTACCAAAGTCATCGATAGACAGATGCAATCCCAATTCACTTATTCTATTAAGCGTGGAAAGAGTTATGTGATGATGCTCCATCAACAAACTTTCTGTGATTTCCAATTCAACATGCTGTGGATTTATTTGGTGTTTAACGATTGACTGCTCTAGAATTTCTATCAAATTTTTATTCTGAAACTGCCGACTTGACAAATTAATCGACATTTTGAAATTCGAAATATTATCTTGCACTTTTTTTAACTGGGACAACGCTGTATCAATAAGCCACTCCCCCACTTCTACGATTAACCCCGTTTCTTCAAGCAACGGAATAAAAACATTAGGAGAAATAGAGTTCATACCCTCTGGGTGCCAACGCATTAGTGCTTCTGCACCAACAATTTGATTGGTATTTACATCTATTTGAGGCTGGTATACCAACTCAAATTCTTTTAGTTTTACCGCTCGTCTTAAACGTGTTTCTAATGTTAATCGCTCAAAAGCTTTTATGCTCATGTCGGATGAGTAAAATTCATATGAATTTCGCCCTCGATCTTTTGCACGATACATTGCAATATCTGCATACTTCAACAAGGTGCTTACATTGTCACTATCGTTTGGAAACAAGCTAATCCCAATGCTGGCAGACATAATGATTTCATGTCCTTCTAGATTCATTGGTTCAGTAATCACAGATAATAACTTATCTACAATTGCTGTTATTTCTTTCTGTTTTTGTATCTCTTCCAGCAAAATAACAAATTCATCTCCGCCGAACCGTGCAACGGTGTCTGATGCACGAAGATTGGAATCAATCGTAGTGGCTATTTTCTGCAGTGATTTATCACCGACATCATGGCCCAAGGTATCATTAATGATCTTAAAATGATCAAGATCCAAAAATAAAATAGCAACCATTTTATTTTTACGCGTTGCCCGAACAATTGCTTGCTCAAGTCTATCCACTAGCATATTTCGATTGGGTAAATCGGTCAAAGAATCATGGTGTGCGAGATGTTGCAAATACTTCTGAGCTTTCACACGTTCAGTAATATCAGTAATACTACAGCGAATTAGTAAACGTTTCTCATCAGGCAAACGTACCAAGCGCACTTCACACGGTATGGTTTGCTTGTCAGCATCGTTAAAAATCCAGTCAAAAACCGGTGCTTCGCCGTCAATGGTTACAGAAATGTATTTCTGCATCAATGTTTCAGAAAATTGTCCATCTGGCTGAAGCTCTGGACTAATGCTCAGATAGTTTTCCTGTTTTAATATGTTGCGATTTTTCTTAAATAACCGTACAGCATTGTCATTAACATCACTGAAATTATTCTTGTCAACATCAAACACAAAGATTGCCTCAGGTGCATGTTCAACCAAGGTACGAAAACGTGCTTCACTAACTTTAAAATTCTGTAATGTAATTAACGTACTCAAGGAATCTGCAATGCGGCGACTTATTTCAGTAAAAAGCTCTTGTTCTTCGCTGCTATAATCATGAGCTGATTCACAGTGATGGATCCCTAAAATCCAGGACTGTGTTACTTTAGGTGACAACTTAATCAGCATCTGTGATCTGACTTTGAATTTGACTGTCTCGGCTGCAGATTCATATGACTTATCATGATCAGCGTTAAACACCACGGGACCATTAGTAGCTGCGACTGCGGCAAAAATTAATTTTACTTCTTCAGACACTGGCATCTCGACACCCACTTCAGCGCCAGGCCACTCAGGCCGTGTTCTAGTGATTGGTATACTCCAGGTTTCTGCGTGTGGATCACAGGGATATAAAAACCAGGCACGTGAACAATCAAATATATCTAACATCTCATCAAGGACATTATTCAACATATCATTAACTGATAGCTCGCTAATTGTTATACGACTAATTCGCTCCATAGAATCTAAAAAGCGTAAATGAGATATCATCGCTTCATCTGCAACCCGGAGTGAAGTAATATCGTTAAGAGTACAAACAACACATTCCAAAACAACACCTCTTTTGTCAAATTGAGGTGATGCGTTGACAGAAATCCAGTGTTTCGTTTTTTTCTCTGGGTGAATAATCCCAATCACAATATCGTTAACAGGTTTTCCTGCAGAGATAGCTAGAGGGACCGGGTGTTGTTCCGCAATAATGGGCAAGCCATTTTTGTCGAAAGGATGAAACCAGCTTCCCACATTAACCTGTTTGCTTAATTCTGCTTTATCTACACCTAATATTTTTTCTGCAGCGGGATTTACTTCTAAAATGTGTCCACAAGCATCTTGATAAATAACACCTTGAACCAATGAATCAAAAAGTAAACGATAACGCTCTTTACTTTGACGCATATCATTTAACATTAACATATAACTTAATGATTCACCCAGGCGATTGGCAAATTCGAAAAATATAAGAATATCCTGATTACTTAAAACAGGATGTTTTTCACAATGATGAATACCTAACATCCACGGCTTTCCGAGCTTGGTGTGGATTACAACGGACAATTGCACATTTACCGAAAACTTCTCCATCGTATCTCTGAATACAGTGTCTTTTTTAAGGTCAGAAATTAGAGGCTCATCTTGCGCCAGCAAAAAAGTTAATGACTTTTTCATCTCCTCATCAATTGAAATAGGGATCTTCAATTGAAAAGCACCTGGCCAGCCTCGTCTAGTCCGTTCCATTTTCACTTCAAAAAAAGATGCATCAGGATCACATGGGTGAATCAGCCAGGCACGATCACAGTCAAAAATATCTAACATTAGATCAAGTGATAATTCCAACATCTCTTCAAGAGTTGTTGCTTCATCACATACCTTATTCAAGCGCTGTAAGGAATTATAAAGACGGGATTCAAACCTGTCCGGTTTTGCTCCATTTCTATGGTTCACGTAGCGTCCTCGTTGCGAATAGACCTCAACAAATCCTTGTTAAGTTTAAAATACTAACGCCATTAAACCTACATACCAGTTAAAAGACAAGTTTAATAAAATATTAGAGAAATCGAATATCTCATTTTTTCAATTTTATAAAAACGGAGTTTTTCCTCGTCCACCAAAGTATAGCTTGCTACTACTAATTGTATATTAAACAGACAGAAATTATCTGAAAGAAGTGATAGAGATTTTGTGACGTAAATTGCGCAACAATTGATTTCCTCCAAACTAATCCTCAAAGATTCTGCTCTAAATTCAGCTCATAAAAAAGGCAGCCCAAAGGCTGCCAAAAGGGTGGAAAATTAGAGCCTCAATTAGTCGTCATCATCCGAATCATCGTCATCCGAATCATCGTCATCCGAATCATCGTCATCCGAATCATCGTCATCCGAATCATCGTCGTCTTTATCCGAGTCGTTATCCGAGTCTTTATCCGAGTCGTTATCAGTGTCATTGTTATCATCTGAATCTTTTTCATTACTTTGATCATTGTCGCTATCATTTTCATCATCAAAACTAGCGACAGTAAAATCACCATTGTCATCGACCTCAACTTCTATCTCAATCCGATCACCGATAGAAATATTTGAAACATCAATTTCACTTGAAGCGCTATCATCTAAATAAACAGTTGTGCCGTTTACTTCTATCTCAGTATTACTGATTATATCGGTTACAACACCTTCTATATCCAACTCGTCATCATCACTTTCGTATTCAAATGACTTTCCATTAGCGTGTTCTATCTCTATTTCATAAGCGATTAAATTGCCGTTTGAATCATAACCGTCAATACTTTTAACTTCCACATAGACACCATCAACCAGTTGTGAAACTAATGAAGCAGAAAAATCTAGTGGTTCATACACGATACTTAATTCCCCAATCATAAAACTCGCGTCGATACTATTGTAGATTTTTCCCTCTACTTCAAACTCGTCTTCGGTATCATTAATCTGTTTGATTTCTATTCGGGTTGCCCAAACTTTTCCATCGCCATCAGTATATCCGCTCACTTCTACGACAATATCTGCCATGATATCGTCGATATTGACTGATGAACCATCGTCACTGTCAATAACAGTATCTGAATTAATGTAAACTGTTTGCCCCATCACTTCGATTGTGCCATCAACACCAAAATTATTACTGACTACTATTCCGGATAACTGCTTATCATAATCAACCGATAACGCAATGCCAGTTCCATCTTGTTTATCTGTGCCGGATACGGTAACCACCATTCCTAATTCAAGTTGAGAATAATCAACCTCTTTACCATTAACATAAACTTTCGTATTTTCTGTATCAAATACAACGCCATTAACTTTAAGTGTCTCTAGATCAGTGATAACACCCGTATATGTTTTTTTAATTTCATCAGTAACAGTTTTACGTGTTTCCTCTTTTTTCTGATCTATCGCTCCTTGGTCAATGTTACAGGCACCCAACGATAACGATGCAATAAGAGGAATTAATAATTTATAATCAGTTTTCAGTTCCATGACTGCTCTCCTAAATAATCTATATTAATAATTAGCACTGCTTTTTTTCTATTCCCAAATCTTTCACTGTTTTATTAGCAGAGAAAGTAAACATCTTTCTCACATAATCGTGACCAGATATATGGTGAAGAATTGCTATACCACCATGCCCAATCCAATATGCCCAAACTAACGTGGCAATTCCTTCGTGAACTTCTGCAAAGGCTTCTGCTAAGGCACCTGGTTCACCATGCTCAGGAAAAAGGATAAACAACATTCCACCTGTTACTGCGATGCCTGTTACTGCTAACAATCCCAAGCCATGAATAAAACCTGGTAAACCACCTCTCACACCGCCTTTTGGCATTTCGAATCTCAACAAACCTTTTGCTTCATTTATCACTTGTTGACGTGCTTCACCTTTCCAGGGAAACAAATGTTTTAAACCTCCATCAGTATGATTAAATACTGACCATACCCAATGCATTAAAACTATCGCCAATGCTGTTAAGCCAATAATTTCGTGCGCTTCAAATAAAGTTTTACCTAGCTGTGAGCCCTTATCATCTGGCGTAACCATCCCCAAACTAATCAACAATTGTAAGGTCACGGTCATCACTAGGCCGATATGTAAAAATCTTGTTGGTAAGCTCCAGTTTTTTTGCGTTTCCATTTAATACTCCTTGATATTCCAAATCTGTTTTATCTTTGTCTGTTATCATTATCGGGTACTGACCTTTCCGTTAATTTGCCAAAACATTACAAGTTAGTAATGTTTCAAAAAGATGTAGAAAAACACATGAAATCATTGAAATTAAAGGCTAAAATTAACGAACAAATACACCAAGGGTGAAAATTACAATGCACATACTGGTTATAGAAGATGATATTGAGGCTGCTTCTTATGTCATTAAGGGACTAACCGAAAGCGGTCATTTAGTACACCATTCAGCTGATGGAAAAACAGGGCTTGGTCAAGCATTGACGGGCGACTATGACATTATGATAATTGATCGTATGCTCCCCGAACGCGACGGATTATCAATCGTCGCCGCATTACGTGCAGCAAATATCAATACGCCAGTGCTTATATTGAGTGCACTCGGTGAAGTAGATGATAGAGTAGAAGGATTAAAAGCTGGCGGAGATGACTACCTCACAAAACCGTATGCATTTTCTGAATTGCTCGCACGTATTGATGCTCTATCACGAAGACGAAACCCAGAACAAACAAGCAATAAACTAAAACTCGCCGATCTGGAAATTGACTTACAAAAACATAAAGTCAAAAGAGCAGGAAAAACCATTGCATTGCAACCACGCGAATTTCGTTTACTTGAATATCTCATGCGCCATGAAGGACAAGTCGTCTCACGAACAATGTTATTAGAACAGGTTTGGGATTATAATTTTGACCCACAAACCAACGTGATCGATGTCCATATCAGTCGTCTTCGAAACAAAATAGATAAAGGTTACGACATGCCACTTTTACACACCATTCGCGGTGCAGGGTACAGCTTACGTGAAACTGCATGAAACCTCTGCTTTTCGTATGGCACTCCGCTTTGCCGGGCTGTATTCTCTTATCGCGATTATCGCGCTGAGTTCGGTATATTTTGTTACACTTCAAGAATTCAAAGCACAAGTTGATCGTGAACTTGTACACGAAGTAGAGGAGTTAACCACACATTACAATCAATACGGTAAACAATCCCTCATCCAACACATAAAAAATCGGCAACAATACGGCCGTCATCTTCATCATTATTATGCAGTTGCTGACTTAAAATTTAATCACCTCTCTGGCAATAATTTTCTCACAACAATCATTGAATCAAAAGATAACATCAGCCACTCCCTAACTTTTTTTGATGCGTTTGACATAGTGCATGATGAAGAGGATGACAGTCGATTAAGAATTGTAAGCAAAAAACTCGACACACATTACCTGCTCACCGTAGGTCAATCTAATAGCTCTATAGAAGAACTCCAGGAATATACACTTTCTGCCGTTTTCATCGCAGTCATCGTCACCATATTATTGACCCTTGCCATTGGCATATACATGAGCAAACAGGCCCTGAACAAGATATCAAAAATTAATTATGGACTTGAAGAATCTATCAATAGCAATTTTAAACAACATTTAATCATCCCCACGAGAGAAGATGAATTCCACGAGCTCACACTAAAACTAAACCTGATGCTTGGCCGCATAGAAAGCTTGATAACGGGTATGCGACGAGTAACCGACAATATTGCACACGACTTGCGAAGCCCCCTCACGCGATTGAGAAATAGGCTTGAAGTTACTCTATTGCAATCAAGAACTGAAAATGAATACAGACACGCAATGGAGAAAGCCATTGACGATAGTAGTGATCTTCTAAAAACTTTTAATTCGTTGCTAAGCATTGCTCAAGCTGAAGCGGGAGTTAGACAAAATGATTGGAATGAAATAGATCTCGCTGCTCTGATTGACGAACTCGCAGAACTTTATCAAATGGTTGCTGAAGAACAGAAATTGACATTTAAGTGGGTAAAACCAGAATCTATAAAAATTAAGGGAAACCGACAACTTCTCGCACAGGCCATCAGCAATTTGCTTGAGAACGCCATAAAGTACACACCATCGGGTGGCACAATCACATTGGCTACTTATTTACTCGACGATATTCCACTAATTGAAGTTTCAGATACTGGGCCAGGCATTCCTGACAAAGATAAAGCGACGGTTATTGAACGCTTCCAACGATTAGATGGTGCAAGAAGCAGCCCCGGTAATGGATTAGGGCTTAGCCTCGTTAGCGCTGTATCAAAGCTCCATCATGCTACATTAATCCTTTCCGATAACAACCCAGGGCTACGTGCTCAAATTCGTTTTGATCAAGAACGATAAGATTAGTGGTTATAGGAGCGCAGTTAGTCGTTTTTATCTTTTACAGCCCACTACACCCCGGCCCACTAATCTCGCTTCGCCCCCCGGCATGAGGATTGACTTGTATCTGAGTACCAATACGTTCTTTGAGAGTCGGGACATGTGAGATCACACCAATAAGTTTGCCATCCTGCTGTAATCCGGCAAGCGTTTCTAAAGCTGTGTCTAACGCTTCTTCGTCCAAGGTACCAAACCCTTCATCTAGAAACAGGGAATCAACCCGCACGTTTTTGCTGGCCATGTGGGACAAGCCAAGTGCCAGGGAAAGACTGACGATAAACCCTTCCCCGCCCGATAAGTTTTTAGTTGAACGAACTTCACCTGCCTGATAATTATCAACTACATTGAGTTCCAACGGTTGCGCATCATCTCGGATCAGAAGATAGCGATCTGTCATTTTCTGCAGTTGCCGGTTTGCATGACCAATCATCATTTCAAAGGTTAGCCCTTGGGCGAAGTTCCGATATTTCTTTCCGTCAGCTGATCCAATGAGTTCATGCAACACATCCCAACGCGAACACTCTTTTTTTTGCGCATCAATTGCCTTGGTCCGTTGTTGTTGCCTTTGCCTCAAACGCTCATTGTCCGTTAGCTTCTGCTGAATAGCACCCAGTTCCTGTCGAAGCTCTTTTAACTTGTTAACATGATTTACCAGCATTTGTGCTAATGGCTCACGAGGTTGCTCAGTCACTTTCTTTTGTCGTTCGGTTTTCAATAAAGTTACTTTATCCTGATACCGTGTATTTAACGCTGTTTGCGCTGTAATCAATTGCTGTTCTTGTTGCATAAGTGATTTACGCTCATCTTCAGATAAACGAGCAGCCAGATAGTTAGCTTCATCGGAAAAACTCAACGCCGCAAGTCGCGTATTAAAAGCAGCTTCCTCAGTCTTCAATTTGTCTGCTCTTACAAGCATCGTCCGTTTGATCAACTCAGTTCTGTTTTTTGTGTTACTGAGTTCCTGCGTCGCAGTATTGAAAGCCTGTTGTGATTTTTCAAGATGCTTTTCTGCCTTATCGATCAATAAAGACAAACGGGATTCCTCGTCGTCTGGATTTTTGTCCAAAAAAAGCGCATGTCGTTCTTGAATTAAAGACTGCCGTTCATGCTGCAACACATTAAGCTGATCCTGCTGCTGTTTAAGCTCGACTACGGATTTACTAATTTGCTCAGCTTGATATTGGGTTTGTATCTCCAATGTTGCTATTTTTTTCTCCAGATCTGTTAATTGATCTTTCAAAGACAAGCGTTGATCTCGGCGTGAAGTTAACATACATTGGATTTCATCCAGCGCATCTATTAGCAGGCTTTTAACACCGTAGGGGGCAACATCGCGTAGAGCCTCTTGCTCGGCCAATTGGCACTGATTGGCAAGCACTTCCAACTCCTTTTGCACTCTCTCAACTGTTTGTTCGGTAGTTTCTTTTTTGTGTGTAGCTGTTTGTGTATTAAGTTCCAACTGAATGACAGCATCTCTTGTCTTTTCGAGTGATTCACGTAAAGACCCAATCTTTTTCTCATACTCATCGATTGCCAGCACAACTTGCAACGCGTGCACCAACTTATCCTCATTCTGCTGTTGTAAACGCAGTAAAACGCCTGCTGAAATATCTCCCCTATCTTCATCAAGACCAACCACTGAAAGCACCAGAAGTCCGTCCTGTATCTGGAGTTCTTCTGTTTTGACCTGATTACCAATTTCATTTTGTCGAGTAACAATTTGATCCAGATCTTTTAATGTTTCTGCCAGTTTAATCTTGAAACTAGAAAGTGTGTCGTTTGTATGTTTAAGATCAGCTCGCACACGAATCAACGCGGTTGTAGCTTCATCTGGAACTGGGATATTTCCTTCGGCAAACGGATGATCCTTCGCACCGCAAAGTGGACATAGCTCACCGTCCTTGAGTTGATGCCGAGCTTCGTCAAAATCCTTAATCTTCTTAAGCAGGGAAAGCTGCGTTTCAAGCAGGTGCATCTCTCGCTCCAGTCCTGCATGTTTTTCAGTCTGGTCTTCTACCTTTTTCTTCAACGAAGATTGTTCCATCGTGAGTGTTGAATATCGAGTAGTAAGATCATTTAATGTCCGTCGCAATTGCGCCAAAGATTGAATTGAAGCACTGACCTTTTCTAAAAGAATTTTTCTCTCTTTGAGTTCCGTTAAGGCGTTTCGCCAGTCTGATATCGTTTGACTATCTAGAGTATTCTTTAATTCAACCTGGTGTTTTTCAAGCTTCCCTTGCATGTCACTAAACTCATTTTTTTGAGTTTCCAGCCTCTTTAATTGATCACTGCATTCTTGAGCAGCTTCAACCTTTTGCTTCTCCGCAACAGAAAGTTCTTTTTGTTTGTTACGAATGACGCTATCAAGCTCTCGAAGTGAATCAAATCGATTCCGAATTCCGGCAAGGTGTTCAATCAACCCTTCATCTGCGCTACTTACATTAAGAACTATCGTTGCTTTTTCCTGATCAATTTTCTTCAGCTCAAGATTGCGCCGACCTTCAGTCTTCTGGCTTTGAGCTGCATCGAGAGATTTTTTCATCTCTGCAATCTTATCCGTAATCTTTTTTATCGCAGACTCTTTTTCCCGGCTTTTGAAATCCAACTCCCTAACTTTCTGAATAACAGCCAGAGTCTGCTTTTGCTCAACTCTCTTTGCCTTCAAATCTTCAATAGCAGGTTTCAATGTTGACTCAGCGGTTTGGACATTAACTTCCTGTTCGGGAAGCAACCGCTGACATTCGTCTAGATCTTTTCGATCAGCTTCCTGTTCACCTCGAATTGATGTAAGCCCAGCATAATCTCCCGCCAGCTCTAACGCTTGCTTGGCACGATTGAGTCGATCAAGATCCAGCTTAAACTCATCTTGGCGTGTGATAAATGTCTGCTTCTGCTCTTCCAGTAAACTTAATTCTTTTTCTAGCTGCGATATATTATCTAACCAAGTGATTTCCTGATTTATTTGTTCAACCTGTTTACTTAAATCGGCTTCTTCTATACTCTTCTGCGTCTGGCTTAGTCTCAACTGCTGCTCTTCTTCCTCACTCAGCAATTGCATTCCCGCCAATTCTGACTGCAGCGCATCCAGTTTTTTACGCTCATCCGAACGCTTTTCATGAACACGAATAGAAATTCGGCTGTAAATTTCTGTTCCAGTGATTTGTTCAAGAATAGGAGCACGATCATCAGGCGCAGCTTGGAGAAAAGCGGCAAAGCCACCCTGTGCAAGTAACATAGAACGAGTAAAACGATCGAAGTCCATACCTGTCGCTTGCTCAATCTTTTCAGCAACACCACGAAGTTTGGCTTCTATAATTATTCCGGAATCGGCATCGGCTATTTCATGTTTAGGATTTTGTAAATCGCCATCTGGTTTCTTGCGCGATCTATGCTGACTCCAATGGCATCGGAAATGACCTGATTGAGTTTCAAATTCCACCTCAGCAAAACACTCACCCGTTTGTCGAGACATAATTTCATTACCACTCTTGCCGATTCTATTCAAACGCGGTGTTCGACCATAAAGCGCCAAACAGATAGCATCAAGTATCGTTGTCTTCCCCGCACCAGTCGGGCCAGTAATTGCAAAAATTCCATCAGAAGCAAACGCTGGATGGGTTAAATCTATTTCCCACTCGCCAATGAGTGAGTTGAGATTTTTGAAACGAATTTTGAGGATTCTCATTTTTGATTTGTGATTGTTGAATTATGATTGGATTTAGTCGTTTTGATTGAAGATACGAATATCGCCGTTAGTTCATTAGCTTCTTGAAGTAGTGATTCTACTTTATCTTTTGGTAATAACTCGCCACTCATGATTAGCTCAAGCCAAAAACAGCATTCATCTGCTTCTTCAACGACTATTCCTAGCTTAGCAATAAACTCTGCTTTAGATCGCCCTCTGCAAGCAGCTCTATAATTAGCACCTACAGATGTACCGGATCTAATAATTTGATTACCAATAGTCCTACCGGCGGTGGTATTCGGCAACGCGTCAACCAGTCGCATAATTCTTAATGCAAATTGCTTCGTCCGTTCTTTTAAGGCGATTTCGTTCATATTTCCAAATCATCCTTCAGAAATCATAAATCTAAAATCCTAATCATCATTAAGTGACGTAATCGTTTCACGGTAAGCGTTCAATAATTCCGGCCGCTGCTCCTCTGGTACTTCATGCGCGTTTAAACAACGTTCAAACACATCATTTTCGTTCAAGTCGTCGAGTGTTGCTTCATCGTGAATGCGATTGAGAACACGATCAATAATTCGATTATTTTTCACGCGAAGAATTTTTATTTTTGTCTCTAAAATCGTTTCGTCCAATTGTTCCCTCAAATCACCAATAACTTCCTCACCGTCATAGACGATTTCTAACCACGCTTCGCTTTGCAAAGCCGCTAGTTCAAGAATACGAGCGGAGATTTGATCCAAATTACCTTTGATGCGCTCAAGTTGTTGGAAAACTGGAACCTTCGTTAACCTCACAGTCACTTTTCTACCATCAAACTCAACAAGACAAACACTCTTCTCCTGTTTTGCCTCACCAAAACCCATCGGCAAAGGTGAACCACTGTATCTCATCACTTCTGAGGCATTTAGCTTTTGAGGAACATGAAGATGTCCCAATGCAAGATAATCAATACATTCAGGGAAAATTTTCGAGGTCACATGAGCAAGCGACCCGACATACAGCTCACGCACTCCATCGCCATCAATCGTTTTTCCGCCAGCGGCAAAAAGATGTCCCATTGCAACAATGGGTATATCAACACCCAGTAATTCGCGTTTCTGTTCAGCCAATGCGCACACGTTAGAATAGTGGGAACGTATACCTTCAATCAGTTTGCGTTCTTTATCATCAACGCTCTCACCTGCTTCTACTACTCGAATATCGCGATCTCTGAGATAAGGAACTGCACACACGATAAGCTCTGGTGGTCCTTGCTTATCTCCCAACAGAATTACTTCATCTTCGCAATTTTCAGTGATTGAACCAATCACATGAACATCGAGTGCACGTAATAATTCTTTGGGCGCGTTCAAAAAAGAAGGTGAATCATGATTGCCCGCAATTACAATCACATGACGACAGGAAGAAGCGGCAACGCGACACAAAAATTTGTAATAAAGTTCCTGCGCTTGATTACTCGGAGCGCTGGTATCGAAAATATCGCCAGCCACAAGCAAAACATCCACTTGTTGTTGCTGGATAGTCTCCGCTAGCCAGTCAAGAAATGCTAAAAATTCGTCATATCGTTTACGACCATACAGCGAACGACCTAGGTGCCAATCTGATGTGTGGAGGATTTTCATAGTTTTATTACATCTGGCTCCCAAAATCCCCCAAGAAAATCAAAACTAATCATTTCTTTTCAAGCATTGCCTTCAAGTCTGCAAAGGGATTAGAGGTGGCTCCCTGATTTTGCTTTTTACCTTCTCCAGCACCGTTGGCTTCGACCAGTCGTTGATGTTCATTATCGTGACAATAGAGACACAACAATTCCCAGTTACTACCATCAAGTGGATTATTATCATGGTTGTGATCGCGATGATGTACTGTCAACTCAGGAAGATTTTTCCGAGTGAATTCACGTGTACAACGGCCACAAATCCATGGGTACATATTGATTGCGCGTTCACGGTATGACTTTGCACGCTCGTCCTGATAACGACGGTTTTCAGCGACTATCTGATCAAGTTTTTCCTTTGACGTTTGTTTGTCTTTCATAATTTTTTCATTCCTTATGTTTTACATACACTCAATCGCGCTAACGGATCTTGTCGATAATACTGACGCATTTGCTCATAAATTACAGCATAGTAGTGATGAATAATATCAGGGCGCTCAAAAAATACTTCACTTAATACGGCGAAAAATTCGGCAGGCGAGCTCGCCCCATAACAGTCGATGCCAATCAACTCTCCACTATTGCATTTGTGTTGAAAATCCGTAAACCCGTCACTGAAGGCTGAAACCCACGCATTTAATTCCATCTCTGCATGCAAAGGTGGAAAACCATTAGCCGCTCCGTTTTGCATATCAAGTTTGTGCGCAAATTCGTGAATTACCAGATTATGCCCATCAATAATACCAGCGTGCTCGGTTTCATTCCAGGATAGCACCACTGGGCCACGTAGCCAGGATTCTCCCGATAAATCTGATTGTAGCTGATGTTCCACGCCATATTCATCCATAACAATGCGCTTTGGTACGAATCCAGCTGGATAAACAATCACCGACACCCAACCATCAAATACACTTAATCCTAGTTTTAATATGGGTAAACAAGCTTGCAGCGCGATAATTAACGTCATCGCTTGTGTGACGACAAAGCCATGGGCGCCTTCGAAAACTTTACGATGTAAAAACAAAATGGCCAATTCGCGCAATAACTGTTTCTCATCAGACGTTAGACTATCCAGTAACGGTAGCGAGGAAAATGCTTTTGACCACTGTTCAGATGTGATAGATGAGCGCTGGATAATTTGTCGATCTAACCAGTTATGGAAGAAGTTGAGCATACTTTAACCAGATCAATAGAATCAATGTTTCTTTGATTGAAGCAAAAATAGCATTATAAACTATTTCAGAGACGTGATAGGTTCTTCTGAGTTTTTCGTCAGGATTTATGTGAGGAGATTATTTTAATATTTAATACAAACTCTCACTTCGAATAATGAGATGTTTTTTCTCAATCTCATTATTCGTCAAAGCAATCGCTTTTTTATACGCTTTTTTTGCATCATCAGTTTTATATATTTTGCGCAGCAATTCTGCCTTCACCACATAAAAAGGTTGATACGTTTCCAACACCCCATGAGCCTGTAGAATATTTAAAGCACTAAGCCCTTGCTCTGGCCCTTTAAACATCGAAAGTGCAACACAGGCATTCAATCTATAAATAGGGTTGGGTTGTAATGCATATAGTTTTTCATATAACAACGTTATCTCCTGCCAATTCGTCTCACTATATGAAGATGCTTGTGCATGGATGGCACTAATTGCAGCTTGAATTTGATATACACCAATGTTTCCTTTTGCCATTGCCGATAGCAATAAACTAATGCCTTCGTCTATTTGCAACCTATTCCATGACGTCCTATCTTGGTTTTCTAGCGTTATTAAACTACCATCTTTAGCAACTCGCGCGTCACTTCTCGAATCATGCAACAACATCAATGCGAGTAGTCCTGATATTTCTTGCTCGTGGGGAATCAGATCTTTCAGCATTCTAGCCAATCGAATAGCTTCATGAATTAATTCTTTACGTAGTAAAGACTCGCCTTCTAAACTAGAATACCCTTCGTTAAAAATGAAATAAATCACGGTCAACACAGATGTTAATCTCTCTTTCCACAATGATTCATCTGGAATTCGGTAAGGAATATTGGCGACTTTTATTTTCCGTTTGGCTCTAACAATGCGCTGTGCCATTGTAGGTTCTGGAATTAAGAACGCCCGCGCAATTTCCGAAGTGGTTAAACCACCCAACGTTTGTAATGTTAACGCAACACGAATATTCTCTTTGAGCGCAGGATGGCAACAAGTAAAGATTAGACGCAAACGTTCATCGGGAATACTATTATCCATCTCATTACTCGCTCCATATTGCTCTAACTCTGCAATCAGCTGTAGCTGCTTCTGTTTTTCAGCGAAGTTAGTATTTCTACGAATTTTGTCTATGGCCTTACGGCTTGCCGTTTGAATCAACCATGCGGCGGGGTTATCCGGGAGTCCTTTTGCTGGCCATGCCTGCAGCGCTTCTATCAAAGCATCCTGCAGTGAATCCTCAGCCAGTTCAAAATCTTTGAGATGAGAAATCAGAGCCGCAAGAATACGGCCCCGTTCCTTACGATTAATATCCTCAATCGCTTTATGTATGGGTACTAACAATAGATACTACTCTGCCCTATTTATCCCAAACCATGATCGGCCTAATCTCAATTGAACCAAACTCAGCCGTTGGTATTTTTGCCGCATACTCAATTGCTTCATCTAATGTTTCCACATCGAGCAAATAGTACCCACCCAATGCTTCTTTTGTTTCAGCAAAAGGGCCATCTATGCATTCAGTCTTACCATTTCTCACTTTAACCGTTGTTGCAGTACTTAATGGTTGTAACGCATTAGCACCAAGCATAATGTTTTTTGACTGCACCTCTTCCGTAAATGCGGTGTACCCAGCTAACAATTTACCAAATTCATCAGTCCCAGGTTTTGGTGAAGCTGACTCTGCATTATAAATAAGTAATAAGTATTGCATTTTTTTCCTCTTTTAGTTAAACATCATGGTAATGACGAATGGGGTTTGGTGAAATCGACATTTATTACCATATTTTTTAACTTTTTTTATGATTCCAAAAACAAGCTCATAAAATCAACACAATAGATCAGTTGGGCGCTAGATTACTGACCGTTATTCAAATTTTTAACAGAATAACCTGTTTGCAGCTCTTATCTAAAAATGGAAGTGTACCGAATGGAACATCAACTAAAATTGGTAACTCTAATCTACACGATAAATCTCGTTACCAATTAAACATCATCAATAAAAGTCTTCAACTCAAAGGCAATGCCAAAACTTGTCACTTCTTTATAGTAGTCCACCAGGTCACTATTATATCCCGTTGATAACCAGAACATGACGGGAAGATCCCAAAAAATTGGCGTCGCTTCCACGCGATAAGTGTTATAGGTGAAAACGTCCTTATAACCAGTTGTCATCATCAAGGCAAACTTAATCCTGTTCAATGGGATATGCTCATTAAAAAGGAATGGAATTTCGAAACGCTTATTCATTTTGTACTTCAACAATATTGAAATACCATCAACCTGGTTACGTGACTTTCCTGCCTGAGAACTCTCCCAACTATTGAATTCTTCAGGCTCTCCCTGAAGTAGACCATTGTTTAAAAAATATTTCAGATCGATATAACTCGCAAACTGGTGCGTTGCATTTTGGTTATATCCGTTTTTAAAAACGACTTGAAGATAATCCCAACCTCTACTGATGTAATCGTTAGCAAAATGTGCTTTTTCGCCTTGGTCAACCTGATCATTTTGAAAATCTCGAAACACAGACTCTGAATCAATTTTCTGCCCGTTAGACTCATGAGCATAAGCAAAATCAACAGAGTCATTTTCCCAGTAGGAATAGCGGAAAAAAAGTTTTGGGTTAAAACGTTTGCCGATAACAGGAGACGAATCACGTGTACCTAAATATTGCCCCAATCGGCCAGAAAAAGCGAAGTATGGCTTTGGAAGAACTTTGACATACTCGTTAGCCCAATCAATCACGCCATGCAAAATAGGATATTTTAAAGAAAGCTTAAAATCCAAATAGGCCACATCGTTATCATCAATCGTATAACCCAGTGTATTTGGCTCATAACTACGTAACAAAATATCTTCCTCATCTATCTTTTGCGCAATAGCATTTGAGCTAAATAAGAAAATAATAAGAGCAACTATTATTCCTACCTCATAACGAGTCATAACCAAGCCTCCATGATAGATAACACATAATTGCCATCGTTCTCCGAAAATTAATTCTTTACACCACACGCCTTATATTATATACCGATGCGGATGCGGGAGAACAGATCATTGCATCAAGTATAGCTAATTAACTTTGCCCTTTTTTAAAATATTTGTAATGTATCATCAGGCCGCCAACGAGAGTATTTTTTCATCACCTCACTAAACAGATTATCTGCTAGCAAATTATCCAACCATGTTTGCAGTTTTTTGTATTCAGTTTGCTCAAACCATGTTTTATCCACAAAGGCGAATTGCCGTACAAAAGGAAATATTGCCATATCAGCCAGTGAAATTTCATCAGCCACCAAATACAAATTGTTCTTCAGCTTCTCTTCCAGTTGTTGTAAAAAGCGTTCACCCTGTTGACGATAAGTCTCCGTCGATTTTTCAGGAAAACGATCAGCATATTTATAATGATCTAGATGTTGCTTGAACTCTGTATCATTAATATCAATAAGACGATTTATTTCATCCCGCTGCGCAATGTGATCCGACAACCAGTTTTGTGGATCTTGCTGCGTTAACGCCCACAACATAATATCCCGACTTTCTTCAATCACCGTAGCATCAGGCAATACCAATACAGGTACCGTTCCCTTGGGTGAACAAGCTAGTAATTCTTTTGGTTTGTCTGCTAATAATACTTCTCGCAGCTCAACCTTGATGTTGCTTACCTTAATAGCAAGCCTTGCACGAATGGCATAAGGACAGCGTCGAAAAGAATAGAGAATGGGTAACTCAAGCATAATTTGTTAGTGTCTTTGTATTTTAGTATTGAAGCAACGCTAAAATGGGCAGGGGCTAAATCCTTTGATCCTTTTTCCTGTGACAGGATGACTAAATTCAATGCGTGTCGCGTGTAGCATTAAACGTTTTGCCATAAAAAATGCTTCATCTGAAGCATAGAAGTCACAACCCAATATTGGATGACCTAATTCGCTGCTGTGAATTCGTAACTGATGAGTGCGACCCGAAACCGGTGTAAATATCACTCTTGTGGTAGAGGGTTCCTGCAACCGTTCAACGACTTGATAATTCGTTAATGCCTTTTTTCCAGTTTCATAACAGATCTTTTGTAATGGAAAGTTTAGCTTATCTTTTGCAATAGGGAATTGAATACAACCATTATCATCAGGAAGATGACCATGTAAAATAGCGGTATACATCTTAGCTACATTATGCGCTTGAAACTGATTGCTAATATGTGCGCAAACCTGCTTATTAAGTGCCACAACTAAGATACCAGAGGTTCCAAAATCTAAGCGATGGATCACTCTTGCCGTAGGAAAATCTTTAACCAAGCGAAAATGGACTGAATCTTTATTGAGTGGATGCTTTCCCGAAAGAGTGAGTAAAACGCCAGGTTTATTGATTAATAATAGGTATTGATCTTGATAAAGAATCTCAATTTCTTCGTGACAGACAGGAACGATAAACGGGTCAGCATGCGGTTGCATTGTTAAATTCAGTATTTGAATTAAATAGGAAGCGAATTATAGCAAAATTACAGACATTGAGATATAGATTGGAAAGTCCCGCTGAAATATTCAAAGAATATCTCACTTTTTTTATTTTTACGGGGCTATTGCTTACGGTAATAAGCTCTGTTGTCATAGAGGTTCCGAAAGTTCCAGCAAAGAGGAAAAAGCCATATTAGCTGGTGGCTTTCTGATGTGTTGAATCAGACTTTGACAAAGTGAATGGAATCCAGGGTCGATGGCAGATTCATCCCGGATTTCACAGGCTGCATCCGGGCTACGTGATGATTACGCCATAACCCTGTGAACTCTTTGTTGTGAAATAGCTTTGTAGCATCACTAAATCACATCATTGGCGATTTTCGATTTTTATAAGTAAATATCTGAAACTAAATCTTTCGTTAAATTACCTGTCATCCTTACCTTTTTACAAATTGCCTCTCGCATTTGAAAAATCGCTTCTTCTTCGCTCATACCCCAAATTGGCGGGCCTTCATCAAAGACTTCAAAATACTGTTTTATACATTTTTTATAATTTTCATTATCTGACATGACAAGCCTATTCCCCAATCATCTGCCGCAAACTCTGTTGCATCGCCGCTTTAAAGGCAGAGTCATTGGCTAACAACTTATATAAATCCAACTCATTTCGTCGATTTTTCAATATTACTTCTTCAAAAATCTTCTGAAATGCTAATTCTCTATTATGAACATCCTGATTGTTTTTATATTTATCTTCAAAGTCAGGATGCGCTTTCATACCATCAGCGATATTAACAAACTTGACTCGCTGCTCTTCAGGTGTAGCACTCCAACCTTGAAACCAGCGCTCGTTAAAGCTACGAATAATATCATCCAATGGATCATGCTCTTCATCATCACCATGGGCACCACGCGGATTTGGATTTTGCGGGTCTACTTCGGTTTCGCTACCATCCAAGCCAATACTATGGTTAAGCCTAACACGCTCAAGCCCATAAGAAGATAGATCAACCGACTCCAGCAACTCATCAATCAAATCTGAATTCGGATCAGTAACAATCAGTTTTGGAATGAGAAATTTCAGGAACCAATACAACTTTTCCCATACAGCAATTTCATAGTCCATGATCGACGCCATTTGTCCGTATATTTTTACGAACTGTTTGGCTTTGATTTTAAAGTCGGCCTTATCTCTATCCTCTAACTCAAGTTCACTATTAAATCGAGCTGCTGCCACATCAATAATAGGGCTTAACCTTTCTGTATCCGCATCGTTAAAATATAGCTCGACAAAGCTCTCTACCTCGCGCCATTCGTATACGCCTTCATCATCCATCGAATTTTTTAATTCATGGAGGACATTCACATCTGTCGCTTCCGACAAGCTGGTAGATGTATAAAAAGGATCAAACGCCGCTTTGATATCATCAACTAAATTAAAGAAATCCAGAATAAATAGGTCTTCGGTCTTTTTACCCCATTTAGGCGCTGATCGATTTAAACGGGATAGCGCTTGCACTGCCAATACACCTTGCAGTTTTTTATCAACATACATTGCACAGAGTTTAGGTTGATCAAACCCGGTCAGATATTTATTTGCCACAACCAATAGACGATATTCATCTTTATCAAAATTATCTCTCGTATCATTTTCTGAGAAACCATTCATCTCAGCTTCAGTATATTCGTTGCCATCTACCTGTTTGACACCGGAGAACGCAATAGCCACTTTGAAAGGATTACCCTTTTCATCCAACAATCGAGTGATCGCTTGATAGTAGCGAATGGCTGATTCAATACTCTGCGTTATCACCATGCCTTTGGCTTTGCTTTTAAGTCGCTTGCTATTCACCACATGGGGAAGAAAATGTTCAAGCATAATTTCTGCTTTTACATTAATTGTCTGTTGATTACTCTCAACATAAGCACGCAATTTCTTCTGTGCTTTTTTGCCATCGAACAAAGGATTTTCTTCAATGGACTTTTGAATCTCATAATAGCTTTTATAGGTCGTGTAATTCGCCAACACCTCGAGAATAAAACCCTCTTCAATGGCTTGTTTCATTGAATAGAGATCAAAAGGTTTAAAGCTACCATCTCGTTGCTTGCTACCAAACTTTTCAAGCGTGGTATTTTTTGGTGTTGCCGTAAATGCAAAATAAGACGCATTCCCCCGCATCTTGCGTGATTTCATCGCATGGAGGATTTTATCCTGCGCGTCCATGCTATCTTCGCCATCATTATCTTGCTTGCCCATGGCCCGATTCATATTATCGTGCGCAGAACCACTTTGAGAGCTGTGTGCCTCATCGATGATCACCGCAAAACGTTTCTCACTAAGATCAGCAATGCCATCAATGATGAAAGGAAACTTTTGAATCGTGGTGATAATAATCTTTTTACCCTGCTCCAGGGCACTTTTCAATTCAGAAGACTTAAACGCTGGAGCGACGATATTTTTAACTTCAGAAAAATCTTTAATATTTTCACGTAACTGTTTATCCAACAAGCGGCGGTCAGTCACCACAATCACTGAATCAAACAACGGCTGTTCAAGATCTTTTGCGCCGGGCACATCCATCGTTGCGGGATAAGTTTCAATCAGTTGATAAGCCAGCCAGGTAATTGAGTTGGATTTTCCTGAACCGGCGGAGTGTTGAATAAGATACGTTTGCCCTGCACCTTTTTTACTGGCATCCGCCACCAAATCACGCACCACATTCATTTGGTGATAACGCGGAAAAAACAGCGTACGTTTATTCAATGGCTCTTTGCTACTGCCATCAAGGCGTACAAAATGTTGAATGATATTAGCAACGCTCTTTCTGCTGAACACCTCTCTCCAAAGATAAGCGGTTTTATGCCCATCAGGATTTGGCGGATTACCTGCCCCGAAATTATCGCCCTTATTAAATGGCAAGAAGAAAGTGCTTTTACCGGCCAGCTTTGTCGTCATATAAACTTCGTCAGTATCCACAGTCATGTGAACCAGGCAACGACCAAACTGTAATAACGGTTGTCTTATGTCGCGATCATTTCGATACTGCTTCTGCCCGTGGTAACGGGCGGTCTGCCCCGTCCAGGGATTTTTTAATTCTAACGAGGCGAAAGCAAGGCCATTAATAAATAACACCAGGTCAATTTCCTGAAGCATATTTACGAGTGAATAACGCACCTGCCGTGTGCTGCTAAAAATATTCGCCTCAAAATTATCTTTGACTTTGTCAGAGCTGCTGGCAAGCGGTGCAGGATACATCAGGTTTAAATGAGCATCATCCACACTCAAACCCTTTTTTAACAAGTAGAGCAGTCCATATTTTTTGATCATGCGATCAAATCGTTCAAGAATTTTAAGCTGCCAATCATCACCCTGCTTTTGCAGTTTTTCTAACTCTTCGCTTTGTGTGCTTTCTAAAAAGGCCCAAAAGTATTTTGTATCAATGGCGTATCGTGCATTAAAATCATTGGGTGAACCGAGCTTGTAACCATGATTTTCACTAAACGGGAGATCGCGTTTATCTTCAGCGACTATTTTCTGCTCTTCCAAACAGGTGCCAGTTAGATATTTCTCAATCGCTGCTTCTAGTGCTTGTTCGTTTGTTTTTGAAACCATCGCTCCCTCACAAAGCCAACATTTTTAAACTTATTAATAGAGTCTACACACTCCACTAAACTTAAGCACCATAATCAACAATAAGGTATTGACTATATACTCTTTGCCAATCACCATAGCCGCTGCTCACCTACCAGTGTGTAGAAAGAGGTGACCGAATCACCCGGTCTATAATAGGTGACCATTTATTCATCACCCACCAAAAACCCAACACCCCAATCAAATGAGAAACAAATAATAAACATCTATTTTTTATAGAGTTAACGAAGCCCTTAAAGAAAAACCCGCTTCTCAGTCAAATGACCGTCAAATGAGAAACGCTAAGTCTTACATCACTTAAAACTACAGATACTTCACAATATCAAACCCAAGCTTGCTCACGCAAACGCACAAATGCTTTCTCAATATGCTTTGCCTGCATCAATTTTGCCTTGCGACTATTCCAAGCTTGTACATTAATCACAGCTTGGCTGGCATTATCGACGGCTTCTTGCTTTGCTACCCAATGCACAGAGGTTAAAAGTTCCATTCCATAGGGCGTTTCAAATCCTTCGATTAATGCTTTTACTCGGCCCAATCGTTGGCTCGCTTCTGCATCTTCAGCGAGAAAAGCATCCGCCTGGTTCACCGCATCAGGCATGAGATGAATTTGTGCATCTTTGTTTCGATCACCATAACCGCGAATGAAATGGCCTTCGATACGCTGCAAAACATGATTGAGGTTTTCTGCATAGGGGCCAAAGATGTGTTTCTGATAACCCAGGCGCAACTCCTCACCAGCCTCTTGCAAAAAGTATCCGAGTTTTTGAATCTCTAATAAACTCAATCGATAGCCTGGTAGACTATATTGCTCAATTAACTTGATAAATAACGCGCGAGATCGCGTCATCTCAGGCACTTTTGTACCAACAGGCATATTTACCGCAGCAGGCGCTGATTGTGGCGCATAAATATACGCATCAACATCGGGCACATTGGCTAGTGCCGTCTCGATTAATGGTTGTACGTCCACCCAATCTAATCCACCGTTTCCACAACCAAGTGGTGGAATAGCAATCGATTTAATCTGTTTGTCGCGAATTACCTGAACCAGAGCAGCCAGGCCTTGTTCGATATGTTCGATTTTCGATTTGGCGCGCCAATGTGTTTTTGTGGGGAAATTAATAATAAAACGCGGGTTTACTAAAGTCTCGCGTTCAAAAACAAACATCCGCCCCGGTTGAACCTCAGCAGCCTTACACGCTTTTGCATAAGCGGTAAAATTTTCAGGAAACGCTTGTTTAAATTGTAAGGCAATGCCTTTGCCCATCACCCCAACACAGTTAACGGTGTTGATGATGGCCTCCACATCTGCCTGTAATAAATTGCCTGTCGAATAGTGAATCATCGTTTAATAGTACCAATCTGGCAGCACTTTTACCTCAACTTTATGTGTGGCTGCACTACTGTTTATAATTTGCTCTACTCTTTGTTTGGTTGCTTCAGTTTTTACCGCAATGCCAGCAATAATCTCCCAAGGTGCTTTTTGATGGATTAAAACCTCAGCCTGGCGACGCCGCGAACGGTCTGGGTCATCATCATTGGCAAACCAATATTTAGTGGTTAAAACTTCCCAGTCTACTTGCGCCAATTGTGAAATATCATCATAAAAATCGGTAAACTCCATGGCCGCATGACCATCAGTAAACACAAATGGCAGCCCCGCTTTTTGCGCCAGAGCTAATTTGCTCACTAAATAGATAACCGGCTCTTGCCCTTGTTCATAACCTTCCACATTTCCTTTGGATATAGCAAAAAGCATGGGCGATTTTCGCCCCAAATAGAAAGGGGCATAATCATGCAACAAACCACCCGGCCCACAGGGTACGGGTTTAGTATGCCGACGCACCTGTATTGACTCGTGAGCGATATTCACATAATCTGCTGGCGTTATCTGATTGTTCGCTACTATTCCACCACTACTAATAATCCCTGGCAGATTATCCACGTGGGTGATGTGATAGAGAAAAACCGGATCAGGAATCACCATTACGCCACCGCTTTGCTCGCACCTTCCACCACACCCGGCACGCGAATCTTACCCGTTACCGCACTGTTGATGAGAGTGGCTTTGTACTCTTTGAGTTTTTCGATTTGCTTTTGTTGTAGGGCGATGGCTTTGTCGATTTTGGTGGATTGAGTTTTTATGTGAGAGACGATGGCGGTTTGTTCTTCGAGTGGCACAAACATAATAGGAATATTATTTATATCCGACATATTGAAATGTAGAACCGTCGATCCAGAAGAAAGAAAATCAATATATGTTCTAATCAAATTAGAATAAATTAGCGACAAAACAAATTCTGGTAAAAGCTTCTCTCTATCTATTTTCAACCACACCATTCTTTGACCTAGACACAATTTCATATTACTAGGGACTAAGCATGCTTCACCAGCTGGAGCTTCACGTGTTAATAATATATCACCAGGTGTTGGAACTCCTCTTCTAGTCCAAGCATTATAACCTGTTTCACTAGTATATTTGGCTTTCTCTAGTGTCAACTTACCTTCTTTTACGTTTGAAGTACGAACTACAAAAAATTCCTCTTTCTCTACAAAAGGGGCAGTTTTGTGTTCGCAGTCTACGACACCTTTGAGTGAATATTTTATTGGTTGAATTTCCCAATGCGCCGGAATCTCCCCTATCCACTCTACACCGGAGTCGCGCATGGGAGCGTTTGGATCAAGACCACGAGTAACGGCGTTTTGGATGAGGATCTGTTTGCGCTCTTTGAGTAGAGTGATCTGTTGTTCTTTAATCGCCACCGCCTTATCGATCTGTGTGATTTTGCGATCAAGGTAGGTAACGATGGCAGTTTGTTCTTCAAGTGAAGGAACACCCAGTGTTACTGCTCGCATTTCATCGTAGCGAGTAGTCCATAGATCGGCCACAATGCCGTGCCCCATACGATAGAACTCTTCGATAAATGTATAGCTCTTTAATAGATAATGACAATACCGCCCATCAATGCCTTTGGGTTCCATAACGATATTAATTAGCGAGACAGAGCCATCTCGATCGGCAATACCACTTGATCCTTTTCTATCTGAACGGCTATTGATAACAAAATCACCCGCCTTGACCAACTTTCGATTGTCACCATCATTTGTTTTTGCAGCGGTTTCCAATTGAGGAAGAATACCATTTTTAGTCACCGACAAAGCAGGAAAATCTTTATCAGAAACTTTTTCTCGGCGTTCGTTAAAACGAGTACCAAGTCTGGTTAACTCCCAGTGCTCAGGGATCTCCCCCAACCACTCAACCCCAGAATTTTTATACGTCTCATAACGCGGCATGAATGTTATTGCACTATGCATGCTCCACTCCCGCAACCTCTTCCAGCTCGATACCCAGTATCTCGGCAATCAAACCTTCGGCCTGCCGTTCCAACGTCACAATATCGTTAGCCACCTCTCCCATACTTCGCAGTGGTTTGTGCCGGTAAAAATATTTATTAAAGCTAATCTCGTAGCCGATCTTGGTGGAGTCCTGATTAATCCACGCCTCTTCCACATGAGGTTTTACTTCAGCAAGAAAGTAGCGATGGATATTATCTTTGAGCGGTACTGATTCGCTGTCGCGCAGGTCTGTGTTGGTTTCGTAGGTAAGGTATTCACCCTTCATACCCCCTTCTTCAGGTGAAACTACATAGTAACCAAAATCAGCCAATTCGCTTTGTTGGCAACCCAAATGGTTCAGCAATTCGTCTAACTTATCTTTGCTCAGCTTAATGGTTTTATTGATTACTTTCTCGGCGGTTTCATCATACCAACTGATGGCATTGAGAATGGCGTTTTTATCGCTAGCACCCAGTTTAATCTCTTGTGCTTTAAGCTCTGCATCCACTCGTTTTTTGAACTGGTTAAAATCGCGGGATTCTTCCTCTCCGATGGCTTGCATTAGCGTAGTGGCGGTTTGCACGAGGTTCAGCTGTTTTTTCCAGGTATCAAGGCTAAGCAGTTTTTTACGGTTCTTAGTATTGAGGTTCAGCTCGTTCTCTTCGCACCAATGGAGAATCTCTTTCTCTTTTGTTTTTAGCGTGTCTTTATCTCGATCACAGTCATAAACCGCATCACCCCACTGTGCATAAATCCACTGCATAGGCTCACGCAGGGTTTTATCAAAACGCAAGGCTTCAATACGCTCGGTGCTGAACTGTGCCTTGCGACGGTCTGGCCGTTCGATATTCACTTTATAATAACCAAAGTCACTATTATCAAATAGCTGTGCGGCAATGCCAGTGTCATCTGCATTGCGTTCTTTGACTTGCAGTTGAATGCAGGCTTGGGTGATCTGTTGAATATGTTCCGGGGAAAACTCACAGTTTTTGTTACCGAGATTTTTACGCAACTTACGGTACAGTTGGCTGGCATCGATGAGTTGTACTTTTTGCTTTCTATGTGCTGCTTTGTTGTTAGAGAGCAGCCAAATATAGGTGGTTATGCCTGTGTTATAAAACAGGTTATTCGGTAGTTGAATAATCGCTTCTAACAGGTCATTCTCGATAATATGGCGGCGAATATTACTCTCACCACTGCCTGCATCACCCGTAAACAAGCTCGATCCATTATGAACCGAAGCAATGCGCGAACCACACGGGCTATTGGCAAGCCCTTTCATCTTGCTCACCATCTCCATCAAAAACAGCAATTGCCCATCACTGGAGCGTGGTGCGGCATCGGTGGTTTCTTCTTTCCCCCAATAGTCTTTCAGCTTTACCTGAAAACGCGAGTCGATAACGTTTGGTCCATCTTTAATATACTTTTGCTCGCTAGCCCAGCTTTTTCCATACGGCGGATTGGAGAGCATGAAGTCAAAACGGGTACCGGCAAATTCATCAACAGAGAGTGTAGAGCCAACACGAATATTTTCGGGGTTGTTACCTTTGATCATCATATCCGATTTACAAATGGCGTAGGTTTCGTCGTTAATCTCTTTACCGTAGAGATAAACATCACCTTTCGCTTTTATCGCGCCCTCTTCGTCTTTAATAAAGTTTTGCGATTCAGTCAACATACCGCCAGAACCACAAGCGGGATCATAAATCGTCATCACCGGTGGTAATTTGTCTTTTACCGGATCAAACACCAGATGCGTCATTAACTCGATCACTTCACGGGGGGTAAAATGTTCTCCGGCTTCTTCGTTGTTGTCTTCGTTAAATTTTCGAATCAACTCTTCAAATACATAGCCCATACCGAGATTGGTCAGTGCCGGGAGTTTGTTGCCATCCGGGTCTTCTATTTCATGCGGCGTGAGATTGATATTAGGCGAAGTGAACTTTTCTAACACATCGAGCAAAACATCTTTATTCGCCATGTGTCGCGCTTGAGATTTGAGCGTAAACTTTTCAACAATCTCTTTTACGTTATCACTGAAACCATTGAGATATTCTTCAACATTAGCCAATAAAATTTGCTGACTATTGGTCGCTGTTTGATGAAGTTGAGTCAACGTCCATTTGCTGGTGTTGTAAAACACATAGCCCGACGCCTCTTTCAACGGTGTATCATCAAGCTCGGTTAGCTTCATTTCTTTTTTCTGGAAAGCTAATTCTTCCAGTACTTTTTCTTTTGTTGGTTCCAATAACGTATCGAGGCGGCGCAAAACCACCATGGGCAGAATGACATCACGGTATTTTCCGCGAACATAAACATCGCGCAGACAATCGTCTGCTATTGACCAGATAAATGAGACAAGTTTATTGTGTACTGCGTGATTCACTCACTACTTCCTTTTGAATTCGATAACTATTCGCTCACTTATTGAGCAATTATTTTATAGATTTGTAATGATCTTAACATAATCTCAGTGGTTAATTAGGGATCAGAATTGTAGGTTATTTTTTCGGGCGGTTTGATGGAGAAAGGTTAAACGCGCATTGAGCTGTTCGGTGCCGGTTTGTTTATCGGCCAGGAGTTTTTGTATGCGATTCTTAACCCGGGAAGTTCGTAGTTTTCGCTATTTTTATGTCGTAATAACAACCGTTTTTATCACAATCATATTCGATGGGCGCATTAAGATAATTGCGCATATTCGATATAGTTCGCTCTACGGTGGACTGGGTGCATTCTAAAATATCTTCCAGCTTTTTTATGATACAGGATAACGACTAGATTGTAGAGCCTGATGTACTGCATAAATCCGATCAAACTTATCCATGCGCTTTTATTGTTTGTTTTTTTAGTAACAGTAATTAACCCTTATCTTTATATCGTTAAGACACCTTTCTTACTCTAAGTCATTAATTAATTTATGGCAATCAATATAGTATTTTGGAATGGGGATTGTTTTTTGTGGGTAAACTTTGTTCATATATTGGTTTGGCTTTTTGCTTGAATAAAACATCCAACACTGTGCTATACGCGTATAAAAAACCACGACCTGTTAACACTTTTTAAGATAGGATCAATTTGTGATCTTCCTGTGATATTTAACTGTCATACTTAACGTAAATTTATACACCTATTTTTACACCTGTCTACAAGAGGAAATTCTTAATGAAACACACAATATTTACAATATTCTCCGGGTTATTTCTTAGTGTCATAACGTCGACGACAATAGCTTCCGACATGTCTATGCATGAAGAAAAAGCCATTTTAGCGGGTGGTTGTTTCTGGTGTGTGGAATCGGATTTTGACAAAGTTAAAGGGGTGACAAAAACCATATCCGGTTATATCGGTGGACATAAGTTAAACCCGACCTATAAACAAGTCTCACGCGGTGGCACTGGGCATACAGAAGCGGTGGAGATTACATTTAATCCGACAATTATCAGCTATGCGCAACTGTTGGAAATTTTCTGGCGGAGTATTGATCCAACTACGGCTAACAGTCAATTTTGTGATCATGGTAGTCAGTATCGCCCAGAGATTTTTTATATGACACCGGAACAACAAAAAGTAGCAATTGCTTCAAAAATTGCGTTAGAAAAAAACAAACCTTTTAGCCAACCCATTGTGGTAAACATTACAAAAGCGGCAACCTTTTATCCAGCAGAAGATTATCATCAGGATTACCACAATAAGAATCCGATTCGTTACAAATTTTATCGACATGGCTGTGGACGTGATGACAGGTTAGAAGAACTTTGGGGGAAAAGTTAAAACTGTAGCCTGGATGGAATGCAATGGAATCCGGGAGCAGCAGATGGTTCATCCCGGATTTCGCAGGCTGCATCCGGGCTACGTAATCCATTTTATATCGTTGACAGGGCATGTACCCCGCCGATGATCAAATGCGAGAACATCGCTTCTGCCCTTTGGAAACCCCTTCGAGTTTGCGCCCGCCGCAAGCGGACGGGGAATTAAGATTAAGCGATTAAATATGTAATGTTAACAATTTGTGATAATTACGCCATAACCTCGTGAACTCTTTGTTGTGAAATAGCGTTGTAGTATCAATAAACCACAACATGGAGATTCAAAATGAAAAAACTACTTTCAACAATGGTTGCTTTAAGTGCATTAGGTGCATCACAAGTTATGGCGCAAGATTTATCGTTAAAAGTCACTAATCTTAGTAGTGCAATTTATTTTACTCCCCTGCTTGTCGCTGCTCACGACGGCAATAATCATCTTTTTATGGAAGGTGCTGCAGCGTCCACAAGTTTGCAGGCAATGGCAGAAGGTGGTGATTTCTCTGGCCTATCTACTGACATTCAAGCAATCGGTGGAGAAGTAGTAGAAAATCCCGCAGGAGATTTGCTAGCACCGGGAGGTAGTACAAGTTTTACGCTAATGACAAGTAAAACAAATGATCGCCTCTCATTAACCGCTATGTTGTTACCGACTAACGATGGATTTGTTGGCTTGGATAGTCTTGAGTTACCCAAAAAGAAAGGCACATACACTTATTATCTCAATGCTTATGATGCAGGGACTGAAGCCAACAATGAAGTAATTAACGGTGGTGGTGCTCCGGGTGTGCTTGGTATTCCGGCTGATCCAGGTGGTAACGCAGGTAGTGACGGAACAGGAATTACAAGTACTACTGAAAATAGTATGATTCATATTCATCGCGGCAATATCGGTGATATGGATGCAACAGGTGGTGTGAGTGATCTGAATAGCACAGTACATCGTTGGTTAAACCCAGTAGCTAAACTTGTTATTACAGTAAACTAAGGAGAACGACATGAAATTAAACTCTCCTTTTACTCGAATAAAACTGACTACTCTAGGATTGCTGTTAACCACAGTAATGATCCAGGGTTGTAATGATGACATGATGGATCATGAATACAGTGTTAAAGTCACTAATCTGACTAACAACCAGGCATTCTCACCAATTGCTGGTGTTTTGCATGATGATTCACATAAAATATTCGCACTGGGTGATATGGCTAGTGTTGCCTTAGAAACACTTGCTGAATCTGGTGACAATAGTGGAATCATTGATGATACTGATAACACTGCATCAGGATCTGGACTTTTAACACCTGGTAGCAGTGAAACAATTATGCTTAAAGGTGATGAAAAATTCAAATTAAGCTTACTTGCAATGTTGGTGAATACCAATGATGGCTTTGTTGGATTGGAAAGCGTTGACCTTGGTGATCTGAAAAAAAACGAATCATTGATGCTTCACGCTAAGGTCTATGATGCAGGTACGGAGAACAACAGTGAAGCAGCGGCAGACGTGCCTGGTCAATCTGGCGAAGGGTTTAATGTTGCTCGGGATGATCGAGACTTTGTTTCAATACATCCAGGTGTCATCAGCCAGGACGATGGATATAGCAGCTCTGCGTTAGATGCCTCGCACCGGTTTGATAATCCGGCTGCGAAAGTTGTTATCACCCGTATTAAATAGAAACGAAATAATAACGGCTACCATTAGTGGTAGTCGTTATTTTACTGGATACGCTATGAATCATAAAATTCTTATTGTTGAAGATAATCCTGAAATTGCGAATCTCATTCAGTTACACCTGAAAGATATTCAGTGCAACGCAGATATCGCTACCGATGGCCTTCAAGGTGTGGAGCAATTCAACAAAGGAGATTATGAACTTATCATCCTCGACATCATGCTACCGGTTATGGACGGTTTAGATGTTTGCAAACGAATACGTGAAAAAAACAAACTAACACCGGTTATCATGCTCACGTCAAAATCTTCAGAACTTGATCGAGTACTTGGTCTGGAAATCGGTGCCGATGACTATATCACCAAACCATTTAGCATTCCCGAGCTTCTGGCTCGCGTGAAAGCGCAATTTCGTCGTTTAAATGCCATGGCTCTTCCTGTAGCAACTGCAAAAATCAACCTCGGTGAACTCAGTATCGATACTGAAAAACATAGTGCGACGCTTGAAGGAAAAAGGCTGGAATTAACCGCTAAGGAGTTCGATCTGTTGTTACACTTTGCGAGTAACCCTGGGCATGTTTACAGTCGAGTTGATCTGCTCGATAAGGTTTGGGGCTATAGTTATGAAGGTTACGAACATACGGTGAATTCTCACATCAACCGTCTTCGATCAAAAATTGAAGACGACCCAGCAAATCCTAAATATATATTAACAGTCTGGGGTGTGGGTTATAAATTTAATGAAGAGCATTCGTAATGTTTAATACCTTATACGCCAAACTCTCTGCTACGCTCGTTGCCCTGTTGGTAACTATCGGTGTATTTTATACCTTACTTAGCCTCTCATCAGCCAGCTACTATTTGCAAGAAACTGAACAAAAGTTCAACCTGGATCTCGCAAAAAATTTAGTCAAAGATAAAAACCTGGTTGAACAGGGAGAGATCAACAAAAAAGCCCTTAGCTCTACTTTTATGGAGTATATGGTAATCAACCCAAGCATTGAGATTTATCTTTTGGATATACAGGGGAAGATTCTCTCCTACTCTGCGGACCCGGGGAAAGTTAAAAGACGTTCAGTCTCACTAAATCCAATCAGAGCTTTTTTAAATGGCGAGAAGCTGCCGTTACTGGGTGATGATCCACGCAGCCATGATCGGCAAAAAATATTTTCTGTCACTCAGGTGCCTAGTGAAAGCAATCCTGAAGGTTATCTTTATGTCGTGTTACAAGGTGAGCAATACGATAATGCGGAGCAGTTTATTAAAGAAAGCATTCTGTGGAAGCAAACTGGCTTTGCCTTACTTGGCAGTCTCATCATCGGTTTGCTTATTGGTTTATTACTTTTCCGAAAACTGACTTATCGTCTGAATCGACTATCATCTGATATTGACATTTTCCGTAACAGTGACTTTTCGCAACTAAGCGCGAGAAAATCCAACCGTAAAAGTGGCGATGAAATAGACCAATTAGAAAATACCTTCAATCAAATGGGTGAACGTATTATTTCTCAAATGAACCAGCTGAAAAATCAAGATAATTTACGTCGAGAGCTTGTTGCCAACGTTTCTCATGATTTACGCACACCGGTCGCTATTCTCCACGGTTACCTGGAGACGCTGGATTTAAAAGCAGAGCAATTAAGTAATGAAGAGAAAGCGAAATACATTAAACAAGCATTGCAAAGCAGTGAACGCTTAAACTCTCTGATCACTGAATTGTTTGAATTGGCTAAATTAGATGCAACTGAAACAGCAATTTCCAAAGAACGTTTTAACCTGCCTGAACTAGCAAACGATGTTGTACAAAAATTCCAACTTCGCGCTTCTGAAAAAGCAATTAACTTGAACCTGAACATCAACGATGGATCAATATTTTGTGAGGCAGAAATTGGATTAATCGCCAGAGTGTTGGAAAATCTTATTAGTAATGCGATTAAATTCACGCCTCCTAAGGGTGATGTAAACATCGACATCCATAAAGACGATAAACAAATAGTGACAACAGTTGCTGATACAGGCATTGGGATAGAGGTTGGAGATTTAGATAAAGTTTTTCATCGATTCTACCAAGGAAAAAATAATAGCAATCGATCAACACCCGGTGGCTTGGGGTTAGCAATTGTAAAACGCATTATCGAACTCCATGACGGAAGTATCACCGCAACCAGCTCCGATAAGGGCACAACATTTACATTTATATTGCCTACACTCGAAATAGGAGAATAGTATGAAACGACGAAACTTTTTATTATTTGGAATTGCAGCACTTGGCGCTACCGTTATCCCACTCCGAATTAGCGCAAAATCTCCAATGGAAGGTGAAATGGAATTTGAAAAAATGGAACTCAGCGATGCCGAGTGGAAAAAGCGCCTTACTGCAGAGCAATATTATATTCTCCGCGAAGAAGGTACTGAAAAACCCCATAGTAGTATTTTGAACAAAGAAAAACGAAAAGGTGTATACGCCTGTGCAGGTTGTGACTTACCGCTCTTTACCTCAGAGATGAAATATGACAGCGGCACCGGATGGCCAAGTTTTTATACCAGCATTCCGGGGCGAATAGAGACCAAAGTTGATTTTAAATTAATATTACCAAGAACGGAATATCACTGTGCAAAATGTGGCGGCCATCATGGGCATGTATTTAACGATGGACCAAAACCGACAGGAAAAAGATATTGTAATAATGGAATTGCGTTGAAATTTATTGCCAGTTAAAGCAACAGCAATATTCGTAGTCCTTTACCTTAGAAAGATTGCTCCAACAAATAACATATCCATTTAGAGGTAAGTTTTTACTTACCTCTTTATCAAACATCAAAACCTCATTCAATGGTGCCTTATTGTAACATTGGATGATTTTTACCCCATCTTGTTTTATACACTGTACAAAAAACTATCTTTCTTGCTAGTTTTTCACAATAATACCGATCAATAATATACCTTTCAATCAACACAACAAAAATAACTAAATTGCTTGGGTCATTTCCCATGCCGAGCGGTGTTTAATAACTATAAGACCAAGAAGGGTGTAATTATCGAACCAGAACAACTCTATAACCGCTATGCTGAGATGGTATTTCGGCGATGCAATCGTTTATTGAAAAATGAAGCACTTGCTGTTGATGCCATGCAGGATGTATTTGTTACTGTATTGACGAAAAAATCAACTCTCGACTTAAGCCAGCCATCTTCGCTTTTGTATCGCATGGCGACAAATATCAGCTTGAATATCATTCGCTCAAAAAAACGGGAGTTAAATTATTGGACAAGTGAAGAAGACGCGCTTTTAGTGAAAATTGCGTCACTAGAGGATGTTGAGTCACAGATACATGCGATAGGAATACTTAATCATTTATTTAAACTATCACCGGAATCTAGCAAGACAATAGCAGTGTTATTTTTTGTCGATGGATTACCTATTGAAGAAGTAGCCACTACTGTGAGCATGTCGGTATCGGGTGTTCGAAAGCGTTTAAAAAAGTTAAGAAGCGTACTTCAAGAATTGGACGGTATAAAATGATGAACCAGAGTCACACAAAAATTTCTGATTTAATGCTGGAACGTTTTATTTTAAGAGAAACATCTGAGATTGAAACGGCTGATATTGAAAAAGCAATAAAATCAGATCAGACAGTGGTGCAAAGAATTCGTTTATTAGAGCAGAGTAATCAACAGTTTTCTGAAAAACATAATAAATCGGAAATTTACAAATCTGTACATAATCTTGTTCAAGAAAAAAGCCGCCAAACAAAGGCAGTTCAGAAAAAGAATACTTTTTTACATAGAGCTGCGTATGTATTCAGTATTTTGCTGATAATAACCGTATTCATACCGTTTGAATTTACCGATACAGAAAATGAAATGTTCGAACACGAAACAGCCAATGGAATTCGATTAAAAGGCATAACACCTGAAATTCATATCTATAAGAAAAAAGATGATGACATTCTGCGTATATTTGATTCTTCAAGAGTTGAAGAAAATGATCAGCTTCAGTTTAGATATCTACGTGCAAATTACCGCTATGGCGCTCTATTTTCAATTGATGGTAATCGTCAAGTCACCCTGCTCTTTCCTGATAGCTTGAATGCATCAACAGAATTAGCATCTGGATCAATTGTAGACTTACCCTTTTCTTATCAACTTGATGGGGCACCAGAATTTGAACGTTTTTTTATGTTAATGGCTCACGAACCCATAGATCTAAACTCTGTTCTTTCAAAAGCTGAATCTTTGTCGATGGATTTAAACACAGCAAAATCTAGTCAAGCCGCAATTATTGATGGCGTATTTCAAACGTCAGTATTACTCTCCAAGGTGCATAAATGAAAGCAATCACTTATTTATTGATATCCACAGCGTTAAGTTTACCCTTACAAGTCACAGCCAAGGTTGCTGATGATGCAGTCAAACGGTTTGCCCTGATTACTGCTTCAAATAACGGTGGTGATCATCGACAAACATTAAGATATGCAGAATCTGATGCTATCGCTTTTTCTAAAGTATTTGAAGAAATCGGTGGGGTGGAACCACAAAACCGTATGCTGTTACTCTCACCAAATAAACATCAGTTTTTGGACACATTAAAACAGCTACGCACACATATTGAGAAAGATTCTGGCAGCAACTCACGCCTGGAATTAATATTTTACTATTCCGGACATTCTGATGAGGACGGCTTAATGCTTTTTAACGAAAAGCTCAATTATCAAATCCTGCGAAATGAGTTACAAGCGATAAATGCTGATGTTCGAGTAGCTATACTAGATTCCTGTCAATCTGGTGTCTTTACCAGACTTAAAGGCGGCGTTAAAAAAACACCTTTCATGGTAAACAATGCGAATAATGTAAAAGGCAATGTGTTCCTGTCATCAAGCTCCGCAAATGAAGCGGCGCAAGAATCAGATGCTATTGGCGGATCTTTTTTTACTCACCACCTAATCTCGGCTCTGAGAGGGGCATCAGATATAAGTGGCGATAGTCAAATCACACTTAACGAAGCTTATCAGTATGCGTTTAATGAAACATTGGCTCACACTGAAAAAACGCTAGCAGGTGCCCAACACGCGGCATACAATATCCAATTGGCAGGCGCAGGTGATTTAGTTTTGACAGATGTGCAAACCGCAACAACCTCGTTAATTATCCCTGAGCAAATCACAGGTCGAATTTTCATTCGTAGTAGTTCAGGTAGGCTAACCGCTGAACTCAACAAGCTCAACCAAAGCCCCATGACAATTGGTTTAGTCCCCGATATTTATCAAGTCACGCTGAAATCTAATAAAACCTTGTTTCAAGATGAAGTAGATTTGAAAACCAGTAAAACAGCGACATTAGATATTGAAGATTTTTCTCCTATTGAAAAAATTGTGCATCGTACTCGCGGTAAGACACAAGGAAATAAATTCAATTTATTTAGTCGCCCTTTTTTTAGTTGGAAAGCGAAAAACATTACAACAATCAGCGTTGGATATGAATCATTTTCTGCTCTTTATAAATCAGATGGCACGACAAGCAGTTTTGAGTGGGGAGAGTACAAGGACATTAACGAAAGATACGAAGGTTATAACATCAACATTTCTCGGAAATTTAATACTGACTATTTTCTGGAGCTGGGCAGGCATGATTTTCTATTATAAAATACAATTCACCTGGCCTCGATGGGCTATGGTTTACCGAAGATGACATACAATTTGAAAATCTTAATACCAGGTTGGAGAATGGGTATCTTGTAGAAGAAAATTCAATATCAGTAGATTCAGTAAACACTCAAAAAATTATTAGCAGTCGATTCATCTCCGACCAAGACGGCGATGAATTTGAAATATCTGAAGCAACATCTGGTAAAGATAGAGAATGGAATACTACTGATGACGTAATCTCTCGCTATCAAACAACTACCGAAGATAACGGTAATAAAATTCATTGTTCTTTTAATCAAAAAGGTAAAGATGATCTTTGGTTTACTGCTGATGATACTCCTTCTTTCTGTTCTGTCGATACGTTTGATACTCAAGGTCGAAACAATAGAACAACTTTTTATCAAGATTTTGGGGATGATAAAATATTTCAACTGACAGACCAATCTTCAGGTTATAGAGTCTACACATATGATGATGTCGGTAATCTAATTCACAGGACAACTAATTCGAACATTAATTCTGACGAAGATTCTTCATTCTTTATATATAATGATACTGGGGTGCTTGAATATGTTAAACACGTACGGACTCAAGAGCCTGCCGTTAGAGCAATCGAGTTTCATTTTTACACAGCTATAAACAACGAACCTATGGTAGAAAAGTCGATATCAATAGATCGTAATAGAATCGAACTTCATTTATACACATATAATAAACATAACAACGAAATGATCAGTGATGAAACATATTTTTATTATCGTATACTAGAACTAACTTCATTCGATTTGAATTTGGATTTAAATGTATTCAATGACACCATGTTTGCAGACCTTATCCCAAATGAAATCGACATCCTAGCAGAGCAAGGATTTGATATTGAAAAAGTCGCGCCTGAACGTTTATCCAAATATTCCAGAGGAGTGGAAAAGAATAATAAATATGAATGGAGAAAGGAGATTATAAAATACTCCACAGGTGAGACCACTGTAATAACAGATATCATAATAGACAGAGTGCCGAATTAAAGTTTAATTAAACACTTGTTTTCATAAAATCACTCACCTATCATTCAAGCAACTATTTTATTTGGATGAATAACGTGATTTTCTCATCAAAGCAAGCCGAAACCGAATATGTTGCCAGGGCAGATACAGAAAACCCTCTCTCCAGTTTTTCACACTATGAATTTGAATTAGATGGTCATACGTGGCCATCAGTAGAGCACTACTATCAAGCCATGAAATTTCTGGATGATGCTTTACAAAATGATATTTTAAATTCAGCGCAAGCGAGTGACGCCCAGCAACTGGCGAAAAAACATAAACGTAAGATCCGTGAAGACTGGAAAACCATCAAAACAACAGTCATGACCAGAGCGATTTATACTAAATGTATGACTCATCCTGTCGTGAAAGAAAAACTACTCTCAACTAACGATGCGCGTATTGTTGAAAATAGTCAGTATGACTATTTTTGGGGCTGCGGGCGTGATGGTAGAGGCGAAAATACTTATGGAAAAATCCTCATGGATGTTAGAGAAAAGTTGAAGGGATAACCGTTTCACAAGTCAGCTAGTTTCACTTTATCTGCTTTTGTTAGTTTCATTACCACTAGATTATATGAATCTTTAGCCAAAGTCATAATTGTTTCCTCCGATAACTCATCATTCAGAGTAATTGTTATCCAATGTCTTTTATTCATATAATACCCAGGTATGACAGATTCGTATTGTTCAACCAAACCTAGTCCTTTTTCAGGAACACATTTAAGCGTGATTCTCGGAATCTCTTCGTTCTGAGAAACCAGTGCAAACATTTTCCCCATCACTTTGAATACCATTGCCTCAGGACCAAATGGAAAACTATTTTTGGAACCTTTGAATTTTGAGAGTTGTTTTTCTAATTTTTCTTTGTTCATTGTGTAATTTCTAAAATCAATTCCATTATTATTGAGAATAAACTATCTTAGAAATTTATAACACCGCCGAACTCAATTTATTTTGTTCCTAAGTATTCGGTTTACCAGTTAAATTCCTGTGTAGTTTGTAGCAATATAATGACCATCCAAAGTATAAAACATATACAAGGTCTGTTTGTTTGTATCTCTTACCGTGTCATTCTTAAAGGTAACGACCCACTCAGGCCCCTTAGAGTAAACTTTCTGCTCCACGCTAACCGCTTTAACATTTGCCCAGCTTTTATCAATTTTTCCAGATTCAGCCAATTTTTTAACTTTCTTCGTCGCTTTCGTTTCAGCTTTTTCGCTGGATATTGGTCCATGTGAATGACTACCATCATGACCATGCTCATGCCCTGCTCCAGCAAATACTGGTGCACCGAATAAACATGTTGAAAATATCAGTACTGCAAATATATTACGCATTATTTTTTCCTCAAAAAATTAGTCAATTGAATCATGATGGTTTTCTTTTTTCAGCTCAGCTGCTCGTTCTTCATCCATTTTGATGTGATCATGGACATGGTTATCTGAACTAAATCCAAATTCGTCTGGATTACTTGTGTGAGAATATCCATGCATTTGCGATAAAAACAGTAATAATCCGGCAAATATCAATCCGTAGTTTGATATAACACTGAACTTCGTAAATGATGTCGCCTTGCGCCAGCCCGCCAACAAAATCAACATAACAGTTAACGCAAGAATCTGCCCTAACTCAATCCCAACATTAAATGAAATAATGTTCATTAACAAATCATCTTCACTGAGAGGGAGTTGTTGCAATCGTGTCGATAATCCTAAACCATGAATTAAACCCAAGGCTATAATCATTACCAATAGATTGGGTGGTTTAATATCCAGATATTTTTTAAATCCATCCAGATTGGCAAATGCGATATAACAGACACTCAGGGCAATAACAGCATCAATCAAAAAATAGTTAACCTGAATTCCATTAAACGTTGCAATAATCAGTGTGACACTGTGCCCAATGGTAAAGGCGGTAATATATTTCACAATATCTTTAAATCGAGTGAGTAAAAAGATAATGCCAAATACAAAAAGCAAATGGTCGTAACCCGATAACATATGGGTGGCACCAATCCACAGATAACGAAGATTTCCACCTTCAATAATCGATAACTTCTCAGCCTCCGACATGCCATGTGCGAATACCTGACTGGATAAAAGCACTGCAAGCAAAGCTATAAGCCATCGTGATTGTTTGATCACAGAAAACATATAAACCTCTCAATAATTTGTTCTCAGAATGAATGATTCATCTGAAAGTTGATTTTATTTTTTAAATAATTAAGAAACTTGAGGTGGGCCGCGTAAAAAAACGGTAGACCGGAACAGATATCCCAATTTGCTGCTAATCAGCTCTGGAAATTCCGTTTCACTTAATGAATGAGGGACAAACGGTAATCTAACGGGTAAAAGTAGAACCTTGCTAAGTTCAAATTTAACAGGGGAAATATTATTTGCTTCATGCTCCAGCTCAATAATTGAAGCATTATTTTCATTCAACGAAACATCAATCAATGAATCTTGGTGATGATGCCCTCCTGTGACAGGATGAGTATGAGCAGCTACATCATGGAAATGTATACTATCACCGTGATCATGCTGTTCAGACAAATGAAGATGCGCATTAGACCAATTCAGTGCCAGAACTGCAGCTATCAGATATGAAACGAGTGCAAATTTATTAAGGTTAATTCTCATACTATTTAAGATTTATTTGATATATAACAGTTTAGCAAAAACAGTCAAAAGATATACCAAATAAATCGCCGTGAAATGTTTATTTATCTCGCAAGCTCAGATGGCTAACTGAAAGCGAAGCTGCATTATATTCGGATTATCATCTCCTGAAGGGGTATCGGCATCTACCTGTATGTAATTTAGCATCAAACGCGCGCTTTGATGTACATACCAATTCAGACCCCAAGTAATATTTGTTTGTTTACCACCACGGATATCGCCAGTGCGACTGTTAAGATTAAGATGACTTCGCCGTAGTGCTATTTCCCAAGCACCGTTTGTGCCTTTAGGTTTCACCCTGCCAAATGCGCCAGACTTTACCGAATACGGCCTATTTTCACCCGACAAAAACCAACTGACATACACATAGTTACCTTCAAAAGTTTCATCGTTGCGCCCGGACTCTCGGTAAACAAACATTTTGTTATATTCTCCCTGCACCGACAATGAGCCTATTGTTATCGCCGCCTCCAAAGCGCCAGTGACATAAGTATCCACTCCCTTGAGCCGGCCCGTGCTAATTAGACGCTCATCGGTGATTCTCGACTCAGGACGAGCACGAATACGAATCCTTTTTCGATCATCAGGTAGCCGGTAAGAACCCGAGAGACCCATATGCACACTGCGCTCTCGACTATGGAATGGAGCCGTTGTGAAACGACTCGTTAATCCCATCCCTTCTTTGGATGCGAAAGGATCACTTTCCTCAATATACGTTTCCCAAAACAGTCCGCTACTACTGCTCCAGTTTCTCCCCCATTTGCTGAACCCAAAGCCAACGTTGGTTCCCGGCCCAAGGATATCGGGCAATGCTCGCTCCATAAAAGTGATATTATTAGAGCTGGTGCTCTTCTCCAAACCAAACGGTTCTTCAAACTGACCGATAATAAAATAAGTCGATTTAAAACCGCTATAACGTAACCAGAGTGAGTTATAACGCTCTTCGTCATCAACAAAATCGTATTGCCCGCTAAAGCGCCAGTTTTCAAATAGATTTATTCGCAATGATAAACGCATCCGCCGTAATAGCCAGCCACTGTGCAATATTTTTTTATCTTCATCAAAGTATGTACCGTCGAAATGTATTCGCCCGCCTAACTTAAAAGCAAATGCATCACCAGATGAGCGGTAAGCAATGCCATCGCTAGTATTTGCGATAAAACCTTGCGCTGAAGTTAACAACGGTATACAGCAAAGCAGGAGGAAAAAAAATGTTGAACGCAATCCCCAGTGTACCAATCTTAAAGGTTGCATTAAATTACTCTCCAAATAGGTGTTGAAATACCTTTCCACACAAATTCCCACGCCGGACACAACGGCTAAAGGAGTGATCGGATTCAGGCAATGATTCGAACTGGTAACGGGTTTTAATTCCACGAGCTTCGGCGGCACTCTGCATTGCGGCTATCCAACGCTGCCCCCTGCTTAAACGTGTATCTCCCTGCTCAATATCTAGATGCTGAGACTTTCGCAACGCATCATCACGCTCGATATCCCTATCGCCCACAAACACTGTCGCCGGAATTTGTAGAAACCTTTCAAGATCGAAATGCAAATCCTGCAACTTGTGATGAGGTTGAATACCATAAGGAAAGGCTCGAGAGGGATCGGGAAAGGTATACCAACCCGCAGCTCCGACAGCCAAAGCAGCCACTTGCTCCGGATAAGCCATGGCATAACGATGAACAAATTGACCGCCACCAGAATAACCAAACATATAGAGCTGGCTTACATCAGCACCTGTGAATTGAGCTACTTCTGAACAGATGTATTGAAGCATTATGTCAGCACGTACGCCATCAAAACCGAAACGTTGGTAGCGTGGATGAAGCGCCTTATCGAACAGAGGTGCGACTAACACCACACCATATTGCTCGGCAAATTGCGCAAAAAAACGAGCATGGATTTTTGCATTACGTGAAATGCCATGTACGCTAACAAAAACACGGCAATCCTCAAACCTCTTCTTACGAGGCAAGTAAAGGAAATAACGCTGCTCAGGGCGAATTTGTAAACAACGGGTAAGTACAGTACCTGTGGGTAGCGTTGGGGTACCCTGGCAGTAATTATTTTGCGCTGAGTTTTCCGCGTGAGCAACTGATGTATTAATCATAATCCAACCACTCTTGGACGTTGAAACAACTGCGCTGTGGGGCCATCATCCTTCAGCAATACGTCTGGAGGACCGCTTTCGACCAATTTTCCTTCTTCAATATACCAGACCATGTCAGCCTGCTTAACCCAATCCAAACGATGGGTCACTAGAAGCACTGTGCCAGCAAACGTCTCTAACACCCGGCGCAATACCACGCCTGCTTGCGGATCGAGATTCGCATCAACTTCATCTAATAATAGTAATCTAGGATTTCCGAGCAGCGCGCGCGCCAAACCAATACGTTGTCGTTGACCAAGTGACAGATTTGCACCACCTTCACTAACACGAGTTGCACCACCTTCTGAAAAACTTTCCAGAATTTCATCGACCCCACAAAGCGATCTAATTTGATCGAGATCCTGTTCCGGTGCATCAGGCCAACGATATCTCAAATTTTTGTCGATGCTACCACGGAGTAACGGCAAGTCCGGTGTCATGATGCCGATTGCACGACGCACCAAATTCAAATTTAACGATGCAATCGTTTGACTATCGAGATAGATATCTCCAGAGTCGGGATCCATCAATCGCGCCGCTAACGATAACACGGTCGATTTGCCTGCTCCATTCGGCCCAACCAGCGCAATGACCTGGCCAGGCTCAGCAACAGCGCTGAAATTGTTAATTGATCCAGCAGCTGACACGTTATCAAATTGTAGCCGCCCTGGGCCATCCGCAAGTACATCTGAATTTTGTGGTGAAGCATACATCTTCGGCATCTCAAGAAAATCGTGTATTTTTTCACCTGACACTAACGCACCGTGTCGATATTCTTGAACCCGGCCCAAGTCTCGCAATGCAGGTATGAGTAAGCCAACAATACTCATTGCCCCCACCACGGTACCCGGTGTAGTAGCCCCGGATGCCACTAACATTGCACCTACCACCAGAGCCGCTCCGGTTGCTACACCTGCCGTTAATTCAATGACACCTCGGAACACACCAACTGCCTTTGCACGGTCAACCATTGCATGAGTTAACCGCGTACTTTGGCGTTTAAGACGGCGTCGCTCACGGCGTGATTGCCCAAAAGCTTGTAACACTGCCAGAGAAGCTATTTTTTCGCTAACATTTGCTGCAAGTTGCGCACGCCGACGCCTTGCATCCCGTACTTTCTGCTGTAACCACGGCCCCAAGGCAAAAATCGTCGTAGCACCAATTGCAAGTGCTGAGCCTACAGCCAACGCCAACGGTCCGTTGACAAGAGCCAGAACAACCAGTGTGCCAAACACTGTTACACTGGCAACGGTCAAACGTGCTACTCCCAAGCTGACCCATTGCTTGAGCGCATTAAGATCGCCAATGAAACGCAACATGACGCCCCCACGGCTACGACCCTGGAGCACCCTTGGGGACATTTGAGTCATGTGCGTAAACAAGCCGGTGCGCACCTCATGAGTATAATCCTGACCCATGCGTTCTGCATCAACCCGCTCCCACATGCGCAATAAAGATACCGCAATCGCGGCGATGGCAATCCCAACAGCATAAGTTAAGAGCGAGCCGTCTGTTTGCCCTGACTGAGGCGTAATGAAATCGTCAAAAATTGATTTCACCATCCATGCGGTGGCAACCATGACAACGATTTGAACAACACCGTTGGCAACCAAGCGGGCAAACAATCCTCGTCGTTGCCCACTGATAATATTAGGCAGACGTTTCATCAGCCAACCTGCACGCGCTTGTTATTTGGTTCACCATATTGTTCAAACAACTCAACAGCAACTCCTGCCGAAGAGAGCTGCTCAAGCCCCATAACCGGTAAACCTGTAGCACTTTCCGCTTCTCGCGACGATAACGTTGATGCACTAACACATCCACTCAAAGCAATGACAGGTAAACCTTTGCGCTGCAACCAGTCAACGCCACAACTTGCGCCCATAGAATCACCGGCGGCGAAAATTATTGCATCTATACTTGATTGAAATGCAGGTTGAGTAAGCAGTTGTGCTGTCTCTTGTTGAAACAATCCATCTGCAATCTCCAGCACAATAGCATCCACACCGTTATTTCGTAAATGACCGGTCAAGCGATAGGCAATATCTTCAATCTTTTCAAGTGGGAGACGAAATGTTGATGCAAAACCAGCATCGGTAAAATCCAGCACTTCACAAGCACCTGCATCTTTCATTAACCAGCGATCACCACCAGCTCCAGTACCGGTAATTTTTGCTGCCCCTACTTTCATTCCCGACCTAACAAGCCCTTTAATAAGATGAGCTGCCGTTGTTGTCTTGCCTGCATTCATCGAAGTACCCGCGACAGTAATAATAAATGGACGCGGGTTTGGGTTAATACTAGTATTTGATGGCAAAGCCCATTCGGATAGATTGATCCGCTTACCATCGATACCAGCCAGAAGTCCTAGCGGTTGAATAAGCGTTGGTGCCTTGATTTTACCATGCTGTGAAAGAGAGCGTGAAGCAATACCACCTGCTGCTACTAAATGACACTCAGCCAGATCTGAGGGTACTTTTGCTTCAAACTGATCAGGTGCATAGCGATCGCCATAACAGATAATGATTTCATCACCAATGAATAGTGGAGCCCTGCGTCCGTGTTCCAATTCAATACGTTTATGTTGACCAATCTTTACCACTTTCGCCAAAACCAGATCACCCGGCCAAGGATTGATGTCACCGCTTAGCAGTGAAACAATTGCTTGTTTATCGACACGGCGTGTTGTATACGCTGACTTGGCAAGTTGTATTCGTGTTGCGTCTATCGCCTGTAGAGAGTGAGCCCCGTTCCCCATATCCTTTACTATTTCACTTTTTAATATATCCATCTTTTGTATCTCCGTTGCTTGTTCCAGTAAGATTAATAAACTGCAGTTGATTAACCACAGTGCTATTAAACTACGTGGTGCTTAAGAGAATCATGAGTACAATATTAAGATAAGATAAAGTGTAAATTATTTGAAAATGAAAACGTCGGTGTAAGGTGACATGAGTTAACCCTAACGTTGCAAAAAAAGTGTTGGATCAAATATCTTTCAGAGAAAGTATGCGTGAAAACGATAATATTAATCTTCCCGAAAGTAAATTCATGCCGCTGATTTCGACCGTCGGCGGAACGGATTCCGCCGTCGAGCGTATAGGGACATATTTACAGAGTGTCGAAATCAGCGGCATGAATTTACTTTTGCAACCTTTAATATGCTGCCATAAAAGCCGCAACGTGATTTTAAACGATATTTTTTGACACGTTAGGGCTAAGAAATAAAATTATTGTTCATAAAGGTAAATAAAAAATACAGCAAATATTTATATTTCCGCATTAATTTTGTAACCAAAACCACGAGAGGTTTTGATCAACGGTAAAGAACCATCACTATCGATTTTACGCCGCAAATTACGAATATAGACTTCGACAACATTAGTCAATGGATCTGAATTATAACCCCAGACGTTATTAAGAATCTTTTCCCGACTGAGCACTTTATTTTCATTCGCCATCAAATAATCCAGCAGTGAAAATTCCTTGGCTGTAAGATCTATTTGCCGCCCGTCGCGGTGTACGGTCCGTGATTCTCGATTAAGAACCAGGTCACCAACAACAAGTTCAACAAGCTCCTGATGATAGCCTTGTGTACGACGTAACAAAGCTTGAATGCGCGCTATTAACTCTTCAAAAGCAAATGGCTTGGTGAGATAATCGTCGGCACCAATGCGCAGACCTTCGACTTTATCTTCCAGACCATCCATCGCGGTTAACATAAGAATAGGTGTTTTTATCCCTGCAATCCGCAACCTACGACAGATCTCCTGGCCACTCATATCGGGTAACATTAAATCCAGCAAAACTAAATCGTAGACTGATGAAGAGGCCACTTGCAGAGCTTCTTTACCATTACCGGCTACATCAACAAAATAACCTTCTGCTTCTAGTCCTCGCTTAACGAATCCACTAATACGGTCATCATCCTCGACCATTAAAATCGCCATATCAATCCCTATTAAACCTTCCCACAGAATCTAATTATACTTGTTAGCTTTTGTTATTCAAAGGTATCGCAAGACTAACTGTTGTTCCAACATCAAGTTTACTGCTTACCATAATCCGTCCTTGGTGAGCGGCGATAATCGTTTTTGCTAATGGTAACCCTAATCCTGTACCACTGGGCACAAGTTTACGCGCCGTATCACCACGATAAAAACGCTCAAATATAGAACCCAGGTCTTCGTCAGCAATACCAACACCTTGGTCTGATACGGCAATAACCGCATAACCGTGATCGACTTTCAAACTGATATGAATCTGTCCATCATCTTGAGAATAACGACAGGCGTTATCGATCAGAATCAGTAAAACCTGTTTAAGACGAGATTCATCTCCTTGTACCTGTACGGGCTGCTCGGGTACCGAGACAATCACATCAAGCGCCCTCTGTTGTTTCAACGCCCTGGCATCTTCTCCAATTTCGATCACAATCTGATTCAACACCAATGGATGTAGATCAAACCGAATATTCGCCGATTCTGAACGAACAATGAATATCAGATCATCGACTAATTTAGCCATTTGAGAAGAGTGATCAACAATGCGTTGTAACGACCCACGATATTCTGCAATCTCTTTATCGCGGCCTCTCAGGGTAACCTCTGCCTCACCTCGAATTACTGTGAGTGGTGTTCGTAATTCATGACTGACATCAGCAAAAAATTGACGACGAACTTGATCGATGCGTTGCAACTTGCAGTTGGCCTCGTGGAGTTCATGAGTACGCTCTTCAACTTTATTCTCCAAATTAGCTTTTGCCTCCAACAACTCATTTCTCTGTTTGGCTAAATCGTCAGTCATATTATTGAATTTTTTGGCCAGGTAGGTAAATTCATTACGGCCTTTTATGTTGATACGATGCTCCAAATCTCCACCGGCAACACGACGCGTACCCCATACCAAGGCATCCATTGGTGCTTTCAAATTACGCCATAGCAGTAAAGCAAAAAACAACGCAAATAATGAAGCACTCACTGCTATAAATGCTGACATTGTCTTGAGGTTTTGAGCCAAGCTGATCACTAGCTGTCTGGCGCGCTCTACCTCTTCCGCTTCACCGGAAATTGCTTCATCAATTTTCGGTTTAAAACCCTTGTCAATAGTATTTTCAAGTACTGACTTAAGCATCTCGGTGGCTGCGACCTGGTTGCCCTGGCGAAATAATAAGTTAACGCGGTCAAACGCTCGAAGGCTTTCAAAAACGATATATTCCAGTTCCTCAACCAACGCTGCCTCGCCTTCTTCCTCCGGCTCTTCACTTTCACCAAGAACATGAGTCATTTCATCAGCAGTCGCACGTTTAAGATTTTGTATAGACGCAAGCAAACCCTGGAAGGATTGCTCAGTTTGCTCACTGCTAGAATTATCTTCAGCATCAAGCAATATATCATCAACTAATTCTTTGTAATGTTGATATACATCAAGAGATACCTGAATATAGGCCTCATGTGAGCTGTGAGCGAGATAGCTGCGCTCCAGATAATATTCTGCTCGCTGTGTGCCCCAATACATGCCCGCTGCCATACCCAGAACAAACAGCAGCAGTATTACAATAGTCCACGCAATTTTTACTCTAAACATCGCATTATCATATCCAAATGTGGTGAAAAATAAATGAAGAAAAGATGAAGATCAGATGAAGAAAATACTTAAGACTTCCAGAGCAAAGGTCTTACTTATTTATAATTAATCCCTTATTCATCTAATTTTAATTTTTTGTTTACCTTCCGTATAGGTTTCGACTATTACACTTTTGTTTCAATATTATTGCATTTTTGTTTCAGTTTTATTACGGTTTTTCAGTACTGAAGCAGCATGAGGTAACAGCTTATTAAAGAACGTTCAAAGAGAAACTAAAACTGAAATACAAGTTGGATAAGTTATTTGATTTTTCATTCCTTATTGGAACGTTGACGAAAGGAGGCACTACCATGGCAACTGATAATCCCAATAGTATTGTTAGAAATACGGGTCCAATATCAGCTACCGTAAAATCTTTTAATCAAGCCACCTTGAAAATAGATTTAAACGCAGATACCGATATCCCGAGCGTTAATCAGGCTGATTTATTTAGCCCGGAATTATATCTGAACCGGGAATTAAGTTGGCTGAAATTCAATCAGCGTGTTCTAAGCGAAGCTGCAGATAAACGTATACCACTTTTAGAAAGGGTGAAATTCCTCGCTATTGTGTGCAGCAATCTTGATGAGTTCACTATGAAACGCATCGGCGGCCTTAAACAACAGATAGCATCTGGCATCACTAAACTAACGATTGATGGCGCTACCCCTCAACAACAACTTACTGAATGCAATACTGTCATTAGTACTTTTCAACAAGATGTGAACGAAATCTATCAATCACTTGTTATCGAATTATCGCAACATAAAATAGTGATTAAAAAATATGAAGATTTAGCGACTCAAGATCACATAAATATTCGAAATTATTTTAAAGAGAGTGTACTGCCGCTCATTACACCATTGGCAATCGATACTACACATTCGTTTCCTTTTATCTCAAATCTATCGCTTAACCTTCTCGTCACCCTTCAACACCCTGGTAGTCACAAACCGCTCATCGCTCGGATCAAAATTCCACGAAGCAAAGAGGTGCCACGGTTCGTACACCTGGGAGATCCTCATCATTTCGTGCTGATTGAAGATATCATCATCAATAATCTTGATCTTGTATTTCCGGGACTCGAGGTAAAAAATTGTACAACTTTTCGCATCATTCGAAATGCCGCACCGGGTGACGATGATAAAGACATGAAAGATTTGTTGGAGATAATTGAATCTACTTTGCACAACAGAAAGTTCGCCCCTGTTGTGAAACTAGAAGTCTGCACATCCGTTAAAACAAGCGAAATAGCATTACTGACTAACGCACTGGAGCTTGATAAAAGCGAAGATGTTTTTGAATGCAAAAATAGAGTCGGATTATCTGACTTAATGGAATTGGCTAGATTGGATCTCCCACGATTTCATGACATCCCACACCAAGCGGTAGACAATGCTGAACTCGATAATGGACGGAATATCTTCGAAAGTATTCGCAACGCCGGCACTATACTGCTACAACATCCTTATGAATCTTTCGAAACATCAGTGGAGCGATTTGTCCATGAAGCAAGCATTGATCCTAAGGTCGTCGCGATTAAAAAAACACTCTACCGAACATCTTCTGATACCAGGATTGTTGAATACTTGATTAATGCTGCGCGACGCGGAAAACACGTGGTTGTTATTGTTGAGCTTCAAGCACGGTTCGACGAAGCAGCAAATATTAAATGGACCAACCGACTGGAGAACGCGGGCATCCATGTTAAACATGGCGTTCCTGGCCTAAAAACACATTGCAAAACTATTCTCGTCATCCGAAGGGAAAACAAAGGACTGCGCCGGTACGCCCACATAGGCACAGGTAACTATCATGCTGGAACTGCGCGGCTCTATTCCGACATTGGTATATTAACTTACGATAAATATCTGACTAAAGATTTAACTACTCTTTTCAATCACCTGACAACCGGTTGGAATATCCCCCGTCACTATTCTCGGATATTTACCGCGCCACATTTAATCAAAAGCTCACTGTTGATGAAAATTGATCGTGAAATCGACCTGCACTCCCCGGAATCACCCGGCTTGATTCGACTGAAAACCAATGCCCTGGAAGACGTCGAAGTTACCGCAGCACTCTACCGCGCATCTCAAGCAGGCGTGGTGGTACAACTTATCGTTCGTGATATATGCCGACTGAGACCAGGAATCCCAGGCATATCAGATAATATAAAAGTAATCAGTATAGTGGGGCGATTTCTTGAACATAGCCGTATTTATTATTTTAGAAATGGCGGTGAAGAGGAGCTTTATATCGGCTCGGCAGATTTAATGAAACGTAATCTTGAGCGACGTGTTGAAGTCATCGTACCTGTTGAAGATGCTAATGCAAAGCAACTACTGCAAGATGTTTTGGAAGAGCAACTTCTGGATCAACGTAATGCATGGGAAATGGATAGTGCTGGAAACTACACTCAGCGTAGTATTCCCCACGCGAATATATCGAGCGGCTGTCAGGATGCCGCCGTCCATGCGGCAATTAAACGTAGCGCGAATACCTCATCAAAAAAAGACGCAAAGTTATCGAGGCCATAAGACAGCATCAATATAGCCCCTAATAAAGCCCAATAAGGAGCATCACAATGCTTGAAGAGAAACTAAAAGACAATGCATTTGAAAATGAAAAAAAAAGTAGTAAAAAGGGAAAGAAACTAACTAAAGCTACGGTAGAAAATACAAAAATCGAAATTCTCAACCCAAAAGAAAAGAAAGCCAAACCCCTTCAACTCGGCAGTGCCCGCGGAATCGAATCACTATTCCGAAATTCCTATCGAGCGCAGTTAGATATGATTACATTGGCCGCAACAAAAGCCAACATCATGATCTCTCTCAACGGCATTCTCGTTTCAGTATTAATAGTATCCAGTGCCTATTTTGTGGACGCCGATCCAATGTTAATCATACCATTCACAGCATTCCTATTAACCTGCACAGTGGCAGTTGTCTTTGCTGTACTCGCCGCCAGACCATTGGTAGATAGATCAGTCCTATCAGTTGAGGAATTTCGAACAGACAAAGCAGATCTACTTGTTTTCGAGCATTTTTCCAAACTGAAAAAAGATGAATACATTGATACTATGCTGGAGATGGTGCGCAACAATGATCGCATTTACCGAAATATGGTCGTCCATATTCATGAGCTCGGTTGTTCAGCGAACCGAGCATTTGCTCGGCTCTACATCTCCTACAGTGCTTTTATGGTAGGTTTGGTGATCAGCGTCATACTACTTTTCGTGGTAATCGGCAGATCAGCGTTAACGGGAGTTTAAATCGATGCGATTATTCTCCAAACCTACGAAGAAGCACTTGTCAGGGTTATCCTCCACTCTGTTTGCAGGCCTGTTGTTAAGCTTAGCCTCATCATCTGTTCTCGGGGCAAACTCAAATGAGAGAAGTGGACGTCAGCAATGTGACACTGTTTATGAACCTTCTGGCATAACGCAACTCCCGGATGGACGCATCATAGTCGTTGAGGATGAAAAAACTCGGCCGTTCAGTATCCTTACGCTGAATGATAATATGAAGATATCAACCGAACCGCTGCAAACCAAATCCTTTTTTGCCAAGATTATTGAGAGCAAGAACATTGGAGCGCTAGGCGACCTGGAAGCAGTCGATGTGGATGACCAGGGTTTCGTCTATGCCATCACTTCACATTCTCTCACACTTTCCGGTAAACGCTCCCCTATCAGAGAAAAACTGGTGCGTTTCAAAGTAGAAGGTAATCGGCGCTCCGCACCGGGCATACTTACCGATCTCAAAAAATCGATGATCAGTATCAATGAGAAGTTGAGCGCCGCTTCCAAAGTTTTTGATAACAAGGATTTAAACAGGCTCAACATTGAAGGCCTGAGTTTTGACAAGACCAAAGAAACGTTGTTGATCGGATTACGTAGCCCAGTGATTAATGGTAAAGCCGTAATCATGGTGATGAAGAATCCGATATCATCATTCGAGAACAGCGAAACTCCGAAATTTGAAGATGATCCAATCTATCTGGATCTAGACAAAGGGGGAATACGCGCGATTGCCTATGATCCAAAACTCAACGGTTATCTGATTATCAGTAGACAAGAAAAGAAAGGTGAAAAATTCAAGTTGTGGCTGTGGAACGGCGTCGCTGGTCATGCGCCACAACGCATCCGAATTGATGATAAGTATAATCTATCGAAGGCAGAAGGCATCACACCAATCCATCATAATGGTATTGAGAGAATCATGATCGCATTTGATGTTGGAAAAAAAACAAAACGCAAGAAAGGTTGCTACTTATTCCTCACTTATGATCAGCTAAATATAGATCCTGTTTTGAAGGGACAAATCAACAAGGCTAAATAACTCCAGGATTATGCGTCATTGAGGCCCGTATTAACTGCTTCCATCTAACAGATTCGACATCACGTTAGCAACTTGTTCCTGGGCAAAACGAAGTTCATCATACTTTAGCCTGATACTATCCAGTGCTCCATTTTTTGCTAATACCTCAATTTCTGCCGCCAATCTATTTAGCCGAATCGCACCAAATTGTGCACTAGCTCCTTTTAAAGAATGTGCGACTCTCTCCAGTGTTTCAAGATCATCTTGTTGAAGGGCTTGTTCCACACAATTAACATTTTCAGAGGAATTATTTGTGTGTTGTTCCACAACCGAAGAAAATCTATCCCCAAATAATTTTTTAAGCGTGTTAAAAGTATCCAAATTAAGGATTGCTGAATCAGCGGCAGAAATTTCATTTTGTTGTATTTCTGTTTCGATTTTTTCATCTTTATCAATACTATTTTTATTACTAATTTTTAGTTTATGCGGCAGCCATTTAACCAAGGCACTCTCAAGCATTTTCTGGCTAACAGGTTTTGAGATGTAATCATCCATACCTACATCCAGACATTTCTCCTTATCAGATTTCATAGCGTTTGCGGTTAACGCGATAATAGGCGTGTGTTCATCTGTGTTTTTCTGTAGTTTCCGAATTTCTTGAGTCGCTTCAAAACCATCCATCTCTGGCATTTGGCAATCCATAAATATCAAATCAAAATTTCTCTCTTTAACCGACGCCAGTGCCTCAATCCCATTACCAGCCGGCGTTATTATACAACCAAAACCTTCAAGCAATTCGGTAGCAACAATAATATTAATAGGATTATCTTCTGCCAACAATATCTGAGTATCGATGAAAATTGATTTTTTACGTGTTCCAGAATTAGTCTCTTGAAGCGTATAGCGAGTGACAAGTGGAATATCACGGCTTTGTTGTTTGGCTTCCCAAATGAGTGAAAGAATTTGAGATACTTCAGAAGGGAATATTGGCTTGGTTAAATAACCATTGAAACCCATCGCCTTTAAGCGCGTAGCATCATTTTTATACAGTGCTGATGTAACAAAAATCATCGCAGGATTCGGATTAATGTCCAATTGAAAAATCTCTTTTACTAACATTTCCCCGTCCATTTCTGGCATAACATTATCGGTAATGACGATATCAAACGGATCATTTTCAACATTAGATTGTTTCAGCGCCTCGATAGCCTCAGAGCCAGAAGAAGCGCAAGAAAGCCGCATCTGTAATACCGACAATTGCTCTAAAAGAATAGAACGTGCGATCTCCGAATCATCTACAATCAGTGTTTTTAATTCTTTGAGCTGTTCATATTTGTCGTGTTTTGCGCAAACAGGTAAAACCTCATTGCTCCGACGAAGTTTCATGATGAAGCTAAAGATGGATCCTTTCCCTTTTTGGCTCTTAACTGAAATATCACCGTGCATTAGGTTACAAAGCTGGCGACATATAGCAAGCCCCAATCCAGTACCACCATATTTGCGCGTTGTAGAACTGTCTTCCTGATCAAATTTATTAAAAACATGTCCAAGTTTATCTTCTGCGATACCTATTCCACTGTCTTCAACAGCAACATTAAATGATACTATACCGTCATTGTCTTCTATAGATTTCACCTCCAGCAGTATGTATCCTTGTTCAGTAAATTTGATGGCGTTACTCAGTAAATTCAATAGAATTTGTCGGACGCGTCCTGGATCACCAGTCACAGATCGCTCCGTGCCGGGCTTATACCGCAGCAACATTTCAACACCTTTTTCGCGGCATCTCAACGCCATAAACTCTGCTACATCTTCAACTAGTGTTTGCAGATCAAATGGCACTTCTTCCAATTCTAACTTCCCAGCTTCAATCTTGGAAAAATCCAATATATCATTGATGATGGTTAGCAATGCATCCGCCGAGTTCAAAGTTGCTTTTGCGTAACTGAGCTGTTTAGCATTTAAGGTGGTATCGAGTAACAGCCCTGTCATCCCGATGATGCCATTCATCGGCGTTCTTATTTCGTGGCTCATATTGGCCAGAAAATCCGATTTTTGTTGTGTTGCTGTTTCGGCTGCCTCCTTTGCAACAAGTAATTCTAACTCTGCTTGCTTGCGCTCGGTGATATCTGCACGAATAGCAATATAGCTTTCTGCCTTACCATCTTCGCTCATAAAGGGCACGATAGTAGTATCCACCCAATAAAGATGGCCTGCTTTCGCTTTGTTACAAATTTCACCATGCCATACCTTGCCTCTGGCAATTGTCTGGAACATATCATGAAAAAATGTGCTTTCATGAAAACCAGAATTCAACAGACGATGATTTTTCCCCAGTAACTCATCACGGTTGTACCCACTGATTTCAGAAAATTTATCGTTAACAAAAGTGATTGTGCCTTGAACATCAGTGACAGCAACAATGGCGTGCTGATCGAGAGCAAACTTCTGCTTAGCTAGTTCAGCAAGCGCCTTTTTAGTTTCTCTATTACTTTTTTCAAGCGCTTGTTCAGTAAGTTTTCGTTCAGTTATATCAGTACGGATTGCAATATAGTTCTTGGGTTTTTCATTGTTATCCATAAACGGTACTACTGTAGTATCCACCCAATAGAGATGACCTTCTTTAGCTCTATTGCAGACCTCACCATGCCAAACTTTCCCTCCTGCAATTGTCCGATACATGTCGCGAAAAAACTCAGTGTCGTGATATCTGGAGTTGAGTAATCGATGGTTCTGGTTTAGTAATTCTTCTCGGCTATAGCCACTAATTTCAGAAAATTTATCGTTAACAAATATAATTGTACCCTGCACATCGGTAATGGCCACAATGGCGTGTTGATCAAGGGCGAACTTTTGTTCTGCTAATTCCATGAGAGCCTGTTGCGTTTGCTCATGACTTTCTTCAATAGTTAACTCATGAGTCTGTCGCATCATCAACATGTGGTTGAATGCATCAACTAAAACACCGATCTCATTATTAGCTTTTACGCTCACTTGTTGGTCTATCTCACCAGCTGCCGCTGCCATACTCGCATTCGCTAATTGAATGATAGGTTGAGTAATACGCCGCGCTTGATAACCTCCCACCGCTACCGCTAGTGCACCCGTCAAAAGGCACATCATCAATGTTAATCGACCAAGATTGTATGCGACTGCTAGCGCTTCATCCTTCTCAATTTCACTGATTAACGCCCATTTTTTTCCTGCAAAATTCACCGACTGATGGAAACCAAAAACCTGCTGACCTCTTGGTCCTTGATAAGCAATCACATTTTCATGCTTATAGTCGGCATGATAACCAGCCTCACCCTGCTCCAGTAGCCATTTTTCAACCTGCTCAGTTTCAATACGTTTACTTAAAACACCTTCTTCAGCCACGTTGCTTAGTGGAGTCCGTAACAAACGGTCTTCGCCCACCAAATAGTGCGTTAAAGTACTCTCCAGGTGAAGATCATCCATCAGATTATTGATCCGTTCTAACTTAATCTGAATAGCAAATACGCCTATTTTGTTGCCTTGTTTATCCAGCAGTGGTGTTGTCAAAAAACCAGTTATTTGATTATTCAGAGGGGCGTAACGCTCCAGATCAGAGAAATTCGGCGTCCCCTTTTCCAAACTTATTCTCACGCTTTGTGCAAAACGTGTTTGGGCATATAGCCCATTGAAAAGATTGGTGCCCAAATCAGATTTATTCTCCACAGTGAAAAGAATATTTCCGTCACTATCAATTAAAAATAAATCATAAATATAATCATAATTTTGATAAAAGCTATCAAGATCTTGTCGTTTACTAGCTACTGTAAAAGCCCATGCATCGCTTTTGATATATTCAGCAAGACTTTTTCGACTCGCTTTAAAGTCTTCTTTTAACGCTATTAGAAACTTAATATTATACCGGTTATCCGCTTGACTATTGAGCTCCATAAAACGGAAATCAATCCAATTCTGAACAGACCTCGCACTATCTAGTGCATCATGTTTTAATTCTTGAGCCACAATGATATGTAAACCATCGACCACTTGACGGTGAGCAAGCCATGCTGTGAGCGTTAATGGTAGCAATGCGAGTAGTAGAAACCACAGCAACAGGCTACGACTAAGGGAATGACCTGTTATTGCTGTGAGTGGACGTTGTTTAACCACGGCGTGGTCTCTTCTGGCTAATCAACAACGCTTTTTCTAGGATTAAGCAACAAGAAGCAAAACTCGAATTTCCAGGTTGTATAATACTGTGACGGTGATTAGCAAAGAAATAATAAGGTCCGATAATATTTTTTCTCATTTTAAGATCCAACTACGCGATGATTAATGTAATCCTTATACATTAGCGGCAATACCAACCATTTTATTCAATGAGACTCAGTGTTCGAATAAATAATCTCTGCGGTTATCAAAATTACAAATATAATCATGAACAAATGGTTATCAATATCCCAATATTTATTCCGAAATAATCAATGTTTTATAAGAAAATGCTAGCGTTATAAAAATTTACTCACACCATAATTTGGCGCTAAATAGACCACTGAAGATGATGAAACTAATCTCCCTTATAAGGCGATATATATTTTATTTTTAAACACTTGTTGCCGTTATATCTTTTACGAAAGGAATATTGAACCAATAAGGGAAGAGCATGATGGGTCATGTAAAGTTCATCGTGAACTATACATTAGAACTATTCACTGCGGGTGTCTTGGCCCTCGGGTCTTTCGTATTTTTATTCTGGTTGCTGAACAATATATTCCCTATTGGTGCGGGATTAGATGTATTAATAAACAATAACAGTTCGTCAATAGCATCTAATGAAATAAGAAACAGGGCGTTATGGGTTTCTAAAAATGATCAAAATTCCGATTTATCAGCAAGTACATCCGGAGTTGCTGTACTTACATCCACACTTAATAATGTTAAGAACAAACAAGTTGATCAATTAGCGTGGAAAACAGCGAAAAAAGGACTATCACTTTTTGGTGGAGATTCTATCCAAACCTTCGACGGATCAAGAGCAACGATAAAATTTAATGAAAACAGCGAGCTTGAACTGGGAGAAAATTCACTAATCGTTATCAATCGATTAGAAGATGATATTATTTGGAACGAAAAGAAATCATATATGGTTATGGTAGAAGGAAGCCTGCGCAGCAAAATTAGCCCTGATAGTGATAAAACCGTATATGTTGAAATATCAACCCCAAATACCACTGCAAGTGTGCGCTCCAAATCCAATCTCATTGATTTCCATATAAAGATACACCCTAATAAATCTTCGACAGTTTCTGTTTATGAAGGCATTGCGAATATATCCAGCCAAGATGGATCCAAAGTTGAAATAAAAAAGAATCAGGCCTCATTAATCAATACTAAAGGAAAGGTAACAACACCTGAAATATTACCTACTGTACCTACATTACATTCTCCAGCCGATAATGATGTTGTTTATTTTAAAGATATTCCTCCATCGATAACTTTTCGGTGGAAAAAAAGTAATCATTCAGACAAATACCGAATTATTCTAGCCAAAGACGAAAAATTCACTCTGGTTCTCGTTGATAAAGTGATCAAAGGTACTGAATTTAATTACAGAAACCTAAAACATGGTACCTATTTTTGGAGAGCTAGTGGCGTCACTAACAATAACGCTGAAAGCTTTCCTTCAAGTTATAGAACCATAAATATCATTCAGGATTCGACACCACCACCGTTAAATCTTGTATTTCCTCAATCAATTACTGGGCAGAAAAAGTACCCCTTAGCAGGACAAACGGAAGCATCAGCGACAATCTACATCAATGGTGAAAAGATTACGCATCAAAATGGTCAATTCTCACACACTCTCGTTTTGAAACGTGGACCTAACATTATCGTCGTTGAATCCGTCGATAAATTGGGTAATGTCACTTATAAGACGGAAACAATTAATGGCAAGTTCTAAAGATATCGTTAAAGACAATAAAGGGAGAAAAATCTTATTCCCGATACGATTGAAAATACTCGTCACTCTTCTTATATTAGTGACTACCTCAATAGGCACAATCACTTTTACCATGGCAAATCTTTTCCATATTGATAAAAGTGCGTACATTCGAGATCTGACATCTCTTATCGCCATTCACACAGCCCAAGAAACAAATGCGACATTAACAAGTTATAAGCAGACGCTCTATGCCTTTGCGCGTTTAATGTATGATGAAAAACTCAGCCAACAACAAAAATCTTCACTGCTTTCAGCGATGTTTGAGGATTTCCCTGACTTTGTTTCTGTTACTCTCACCGAAAAACAGAGAGGAGATGTCACTGTTTTCGATGCTAATCAACTGACAAATGCTCAGCTCACACGAGAAGAAATTATTGCCTATAGAACAAATAATCCGCTACCCGTTGACGATATTTTCAATGGTAATACTTATGTAGAAAATTCAACAATTTCTGAAAAACTGCCAACCTTAACCATTGCAGTCTATCTGAGTTTTTCTGACCAAAACAATCCTGCAATTATTTCAGGGCTTATACATCTTGATAAACTGCAAAAACTCGCGAGTCGATCAAATGTGTATGAAACATTTTTGATTAATGCAGATCGTGTCCCCTTAGCACATACAATTCCAGAAGTGATTGCCAATCGAGTAAAAGTAGACTGGATACCCAACCTGGAAATGCTGGCAAAAGGATTTAGTGCTGGAACAACACTTGAGTATATCTACAAGTCCACACCTTATGTCGGTGGTTTTGCACCCGTCGGATTTGGAGATCTTGTAGCGGCTGTTCAAATTCCTGAAAGTGCCGCGTACCTAACTGCTCAAGATCTAATTAATGATTTACTAGGAGTGGCATTTGCCCTACTTGTTGGTGTAGCGACAGCAGGTTTAATCTGGTCGCATCGAATTTCCAAACCCATTAAATCCCTATCTGAAGCTACTGACATTATTCGACAAGGTGATTTCGAAAGTCAGGTAAAAGTATCATCCAGAGATGAAATTGGAAACTTGGCTGGCTCTTTTAATCGCATGATTTCCGGTTTAAAACAACGCGATGAAGCCCTGGCAAGAGCGCAGACTCAGCTAATACAATCAGAAAAGATGTCGGTATTTGGTACTCTTAGTGCAGGAATTGCACATGAAGTGAAAAATCCGCTGGCAGGTATTCTAAGTTATGCACAACTGTCTTTAAGTAAACTGGGAGAAGATCATGAAGCCCATGAATATCTGTCTGTGATCGAAAAAGAGACTAAACGTTGTAATTCAATTATCGAAAACCTAATGACATTTGCGCGCCAACAAAATCAAGAAGAGCTAAAAAATATTGATATTAATCGGGTTATAGATTATTCCATTGCTACAGTAAATCATCAACTTTTGATTAATAACATTACCATAGAAACGAACCTTGAATCCCGATTACCACCGGTTCTAGGTAATGCAAACCAAGTTCAGCAAGTATTAATAAATCTTATGATCAATGCGCAACAAGCAATTAGCGATAAATCTGGAAAAATCATTGTAGCAACTCAAATCCTTAATAGTGATTTTATTGAATTATCTGTTAATGATAATGGCCCAGGTATGAACGAAGAAGTTCAATCTCATATCTTCGAGCCCTTTTTTACCACAAAACCTGCTGGCAAAGGAACAGGACTAGGTATGTCTGTAAGTTACGGAATCATTAGAGATCATATGGGCGAAATTAGTGTAAAGAGTAACCCTGGAGAAGGAACAACGTTTACTATTCGACTTCCTATCTCCAAGGAAATTGAAAAGAATGAAAGTATCTCTCGGTTAACCTTGAATTAGAAAACATACTGAAAGCGATATCCAATAAACAAAATGAATATAAAAACAAAAATACTCGTTGTAGATGACGAAACAGCATTGAAAGATATTGTATCCAAGATACTCGAACAAGAAGGATATGATGTTGACATGGCCGATTGCGGAGAAACCGCGTTGGATCTTTGTTTCAATAAAAACTACGACATCATTCTTAGTGACATCCGCATGAAAAAGTTGGATGGTATTAGCCTGTTAAAAAAGGTGAAACAACATAACGATGAAACACAGGTCATACTAATGACTAGTCACGCTTCATTAGATACTGTTATTGATGCGATGCGTGCTGGTGCTTATGACTATTTAACCAAACCTTTTGATAACTTCGAACTACTTTCGGTTACCAAACGAGCCGCAGAAAGACTGGAATTAATTAGAGAAAACCAAAATCTAATACAGCAATTGACAGAACAAAATGAAAAACTTGAAGACGCCAACATAAAGCTAAATGAGCTTGCAATTCGTGATGGATTAACAGGTCTATTTAATCGTCGCTTTCTGATCCAATCGCTTAAAAAAGAGATCTCACGTTCTCACCGCCATAACCATCAATTTGCATTGTTGTTTTTTGATGTCGATTTTTTTAAAGCGTATAACGATACTTATGGACATCTATCGGGTGATCATCTTTTGGTTGCTCTCGGTTCAATTTTGAAAAATCGATTAAGAGAATCAGATACAGCTGCTAGATACGGTGGGGAAGAGTTTATTGTATTACTGACTGAAACTGGAAGAAACGATTCTATAGAAGTTGCAGAAAATATTCGAAAGACTATAGCAGATCATAAATTTGTTGATGAAGAGGGCAATCCTACGACACATGTGACTGTGAGTATCGGAGTTGCAACCTTTCCTGATGATGGCACCACTGATGAATCACTAATTAAATGTGCAGATGATCGGTTATACTTTGCTAAAAACAATGGTAAAAATCAAATTCAGTACATTGATGAAAAACGTGAAACCCCATAGATATGGGGGCCTCCGGTTGTAACTTAGAGTGATGATGGCAAGGCAAAACTAAACGAAAAAAGCGCACTAGCCCATGGATGGGGTGGTTAGAATAACGCAGGAGCAGTTATCAAATTTACTGCAGCAAATGAGCGTTTTGAATTTGGTTTACCTCGGCACCCTTTAGGTAAACGCACTCAGTGCGCTATAAATCACAACCGGAGGTGCCCATATTTGAAAATATTATTCCCTACCTATGGGTAGCTGTACTGAAATTACAGTTTTCCCACTTGTGCTATCTTCTAAGAAAATATCTCCACCATGAGCTTTTGCAATCAGTTTTGCAGAGTATGTCCCCAAGCCTGTTCCATTTTTCTTATCACAGGTAACGTATTTTTCAAAGAACTTGTCACGAATTTGAACAGGGACCTCGCCACTATTTTCAAAACTGATTTTGACAAATTCACTATTTTCTTTTGTTGAAGTAACAACAATATCTCTATTTTCTTCTGAGGCTTCAATGGCATTTTTCACCAAGTTAGAAAACATGGAATGTACTAATAGCTCCTCACATTGAATTTTTAAAGTGTCATCAGGGATCTCCAACATAAATCGAATCTTTTTGCTCTCCAGATTATTTTTCAATTCATCACAAACGCCTTGTATAATTTTAGATAAATGAAAAGGCTTCGGATTTAGCTCATATGACCCATTCTCCAACTTCACCATATCTGTTGATATGTTAATCATATTTAAAATACGATAGCCAGAATCGCGTATAAGCGAGAGATTTTCTCGATTATCATCTGACACATCGCCATACTCTATCATAAGCTGTGAAAGGCCGATGACAGGCGTTAAAGGGCCTTTGAGATCATGACGCATGAGGGATTCCATATCTTCCCTGACTTTCATTGCCGCCTTAAGCTGGCTATTTTTCAATTCCAATTTATGGCGTGTGTTTATTAACTCTAGATGCATACGCACTCGAGAAAACACCACAGTATTATGAAAAGGCTTTGAGATAAAATCGACAGCGCCAAGTTCAAACCCTTTGATTTCTTCAGATGCATCATCAAGTGCAGTAATGAAAATTATTGGAATATCTTTTGTTTCACCATTCATCTTTAGTTTATGACATACTTCATAGCCATCCATATCCGGCATCATAACATCAAGTAAAATAAGGTCTGGCTTACTTTTCGCTACGGCGTTTAAAGCCTGCTCTCCCGACTTTGCAGCCATAATGTTGTAATCTTCTTTTAGCAGATCATTCAACACATTTATGTTATACCGTTCATCATCAACGATTAATATTTTATTTCTATTGTCAGCCATATTATTTAAAATTTACCATTTTGGTTTGAATTTGTTGTAATGTATCATTCGCTTCATCAAACTCAAATTCAGATACTTGCTTTACTAATATCATTGCCAATTTTTGTGAATCCTTTTCGTTCAATTGCACACTTAATTTTTCAGCCTGATCTTCAGCATCTGGGTTCATATCCTTTATCATTGTTTTCAGATTTTCGATCATTTTGTAAACTTCTTTAGAGTTTCCTTTAATTTGGTTTTCCATTTCTAATTCATTCGTTTCAATGAGTTGCTTAATTTCAGATATTAGCAATTTAAATTCAGCCGTTAATTTTGGAAAATATTCTTTATATTTTTGGATATTTTCTTCTTTTAATATGCCGTCCACATCTTTGGCTACAATCTGAAAAGCTTCAGCGCCCAAGGACCCAGATATTCCTTTTAAGGTATGTATGATCCTTTGCGCTTTATTCACATCACCGTCTGTAATTGCTTCATCCATTAACTTGAGATCGTTTTCGTGATCTGCATAAAAATCTGAAAGCAACTTAAAATAGAATTCTTTTTTACCACCAACACGAGCGATACCTGCTTCAATATCAATTTCTTCTACATCCTTATAATCAGTATTTCCATCACCATTGATATCTATAATTGAATTTTCAACAGCATTTGAATGTACGTCAACTTTTTCTTTGGGCTTCACCCAATGCAACAATGTTTCAAAAAGGATATTGGGATTAATGGGCTTAGCAACATGTTCATTCATACCTGCTTGAATACATTTTTCTTTATCACCCGTCATAGCATTTGCAGTCATTGCTATAATAGGAAGATCAGAATATGCAGGATCTCTCCGCACTTCTTTAGTTGCCTGATAACCATCCATCACCGGCATTTGAACATCCATCAACACAACATCATATAGATGTGATTTAATTTTCTCTACACCCTCTTTTCCATTATTTGCTAACGACACCTTCAAGCCTGCATTGGTAAGTAGTTCTACGGCAATTTGTTGATTGATTTTATTGTCGTCCACAACAAGCACATTCACGTCACGCAAAGACTCTATCGATGAAATGCCCCAGGCTTTCCTCGACTTTTTATTACTAGCGCTCGCATGATCAAAAACTTTCATAATATTGTCAAAGAGGTGTGATGAAGTAAATGGTTTAGGACAAAAACCATCTGGTTGATATTTCTCTTCGTAGGGATCCAGGTCGACGCTTTCAAAACCACTCACCAGAATAACTGGCAGGTTTGCGAGTACTGGATTTTCTTTTATGCGTTTAGTGGTCTCTAAACCATCCATGCCTGGCATTTTCCAGTCTATAACAACCAATCCATAGGGATGACTCTTGGCAGAGTTCTCCAGCATTTGTATAGCTTCTGCCCCGGAAGACGCTAAATTAACGTCAAACTTAAATGATTGAAGCACATTTTTGGTCATTTCCCTCGCACTATCCACATCATCAACTACCAATGTTTTAAGGTTCTGGAGAGCTGATGGAAACACGCTACTAGTGTCACTACTAGTAATACGCTGCCAACCAAATTTTGCGTTGAATTTAAAAGAAGAACCTTTCCCCAACTCACTTGTTGCGCTTATATCACCATCCATCCTTCCAACCAGATTTTTGCAGATAGCTAACCCCAATCCCGAACCACCATATTGACGTGTTGTAGAGGTATCTGCTTGTGAGAATGAGGTAAATAATCGTCTACGCTGCTCTTCGGTTAAACCTACCCCTGTATCAGAAACGGTGACTTGCAATTCAATATTGTTTACTCTCATTTCAAGTGCTTCTACTTTTACAATGATTTCTCCCTGCTCGGTAAATTTAATCGCGTTGGTTAAAAGGTTTAACAATATTTGTCCAAGACGCAGTGGATCACCTATCAGTTGATAGTCACGGAAATCTGGAACATCGAATACAAGCTCGATGCCTTTCTCTTGGGCTTTTTGTGCGGTTAATCCCGCTAGATCTTCTAAAACTTTATCAAGACTAAATGGAATCGATTCCATTTCAAGTTTTCCGGCTTCAATTTTAGAAAAATCTAGAATATCATTTATAATGCCTAATAATGATTGCCCTGAATCATAAACTTTTTCTATGTAATCACGTTGTTTACTATTAAGCTCTGTATTTAAACATAATCCTGACAGACTTATAATCGCATTCATTGGTGTACGAATTTCGTGACTCATATTTGCGAGAAAATCACTTTTGGCTTGGCTAGCCGCATCTGCCTCATTCATTGCAATATTCAGTGCCTTAAACGTCTCTTTTCGCACTGTGATATCTTGCGCAATTGTGACAACAAAGCGTTTCCCATTGCTCTCAACAACGCTAATGGCCAGCTCTACAGGAAAAACTGTATTATCTTTTCGGTGGTGAACACCTTCGATATAAACACTATTCTTCATATAATCTTCAACATGACCCTGCCATGAGGATTCATCAATAAATATTTTATTTTCTATATCATAGAGTGTCAGTTCTAATAACTCTTTTTCACTATAACCCAAGCTTTTACACGCTTCTTCATTAACTCTTATAAATCTCGCCGTCTCCGCGTCAATAACAAAAATCGCCGCGTTTGTTCGTGAAATAATTTCAGCAAATAGTCTTAGCTGCTCTTCCGATTCCGTTTTTTGTGTCGTTAATGTATCTCTCGCTTTTTGTAACGCAAAACTCGCTCGTTTACCCAACTGAATTGTTAAATAGGTACCAGTCATCGCAAATAATGCGAGTAATGCCAAGGAAATTCCGACTGCTGTTCGTAAATGATAATAAGGCGCAAGTGCTTCCTCTTTATCAATTTCCGCAATTAAACCAATACCAAGTGTAGGGTCCCACATGCCAGCTCCGATAACCGATATTCCACGGTAATCCCGATATCCTTCCAGGTTAGTGTCCATTTGATGATTAATCACTTTTTCGGCCATCAGGGTTAGCGGTCTTTCATTTAGATCAACCAATGCTTTTTTAGTAGATAAGAGATTTTCTCCGGGATCCCTAATGGAGAAGGTAAGACTGCTACGACCTTGCGTTTCGATAAGGCCTATTTTTTTTAGCTGATCATTAAAACGACTTTCTGATAATAACAATCCATTATTATCTATTGCATAGATCTCTCCACTTTCTGAAAATTGCCCAGTGTGTAATACGTGACTAAAATTCTCACGTGGATCGATACGTTTGGCAATGGCAGCGATCACATTATTGTTGACATCAAAAATGGGTGCTGCAATAAATGTAGTCGGTAGATATTTTTTTGATTCAGATGATTCTTGCCACTGAATATCAGAATGTATCGGCGGAATGAACACCGTATCGCCTGCAAAAACACGCATTAACAACTCAGGTCGTTGTTTTTCAATGAGGTTAATTGACCCCACGTTTTCGTCTCTTCGCGATGCGATACTTATTCGGTTTTTGGAGATAATAAAGAAACCGACATCTCCAAGAATATTTTTTTTACTTTTCAGGAAATTTCTAATCGCAGCTAATTCTGGCGAATTAACCAGTGTATCCTTCTCTTCTTTTACGCCAAGTAGTGCGGTAGTCAAGCTAACTAAACGTTGATCATTATTCAACTCCAATATCATGGCTTTATTTTGATTGAACCATAAATCTAATCTTTCATGTGTCGGGAAAAGCGTTCCTTCCAAATTTATTTCCGCCGCATCCATGACTTGCTTGCGATGATACTCTAAAGCAGATAGTGCTAAAAATGAAATGAGAGAGCAAACTGCTATAACACCAACAATTAATACTCGACAAAAAGAAGATGTTCTAAAATCCTGTGTAAAACTAAATGCACTGATAAAATTCATATTAATTTTTTTTAATCTACGCTGTAGTGAATTAAAGCTTGGGGTACTTTACAAAAAAAGTGAGACAAATTCGCACTGAGCTGAATCTTGCAGTTTCTATCAGCTTTCTAATGAAATACTTTAGATCAAATTATAAAGCCACTCACTCTGATCCATCTATCCAATTTGCAAACACGTGATGCTTGTCTAAATTTCGGTAAGACAATGATTTTTCTTTAGAAGCTCAAGTAAAAAATAATCACATTTCGATAACGACAGTTTTCTGTTTTTGGTTTCACGCTTTTTATATTTAACGGCCTAAACATTAGTATTGGCATAATAAAGTGTTAAAATAGCTTTCATTTCCTAAGCTGAAAATTACCATCCATCATGATAAATATTTTTTTTACGCTTATCGTTGCGCTCTTCATTATAAGTTGCTCAAGTAATAACCATAATATAAACGCTAGTAAGCCCGAAAAAGAGATTGCTGAAATTATCCCAATCACAACAGCTAATCTGCGCGGTCATAAGGCGCTCTATAAAGAAGGATGGTTTGTCGTTACTTCCAGTGAAAAAGCATTTAACTACGCCAAGGAAAAATCCATTCTCTCTTCTCGGGCAGCAATTGCTACTGCGGCAAGCTCAATCGCCCAACGGAATGATGAATTTCGTAACTCATTGCTATCCAATTTTCAATCCTCTATTGATATCACTCAGCAAACTTTTAAAAGAGGTGAAAAACTCACTCAAAAAATTGCCGATAAATCAGAGACTCTAATGCACATTCAATTTGACTACAGCCAGGAGAGTTTTCGTCGAAGCTGGGAATCGCTTGTTAAAGGTAATCTCTACCTTGGAGAACGGACGGAAGAAACACGTGAAAATTTACGCAATCAACCCGGAAATTATTTTGACAATCTAAGTTCAGATTTTTCGAATATTTATGACATCACTGCCGATATGCAGATCGATTTCTCCCAAAAAATTGGCAACACCTGGGAAGATGCGTTTTCTGAGTCGGTAACGCAGTTTACTAAAGAGTACGAACAATCAGGGAAATCGAGCAATAGTCTTACTGGGCTTGCGCACATATTAAAAGGTTATGCTAAAGGAATCTATCATGGCCTATTTAAACCTACCGCTGCTACAGCAACTACCACCCTCTCTGCAGGTGGACGAGCAACGGCTCAAACTATTTTCCTACCAACTAGTACTGTAATTAGTGTTGCCGGTCGTACAGTACAGTCACTCGGAAATACTATTTATTACTCAGGGAAGCTTGGTATTGAAATTATTTCACCGACCATTGAAGCTGGCTTTTTAAGTGGCATGGCCATCCTTTCACTGGGCTCTGCTCCCATTACTAAAATCACTGGTTCAACCATTGGTGCTGTCAATCAAATAGCGTTTTTAGCCGCTTCCCCTGTGGTTGGTGGCGTAAGCGCTGCCGCAAACACAGCTATTGATACAGGGAAATATGTGACGTTCGTGAGCTATGATGCGATAAAAGGCAGCTCTAAAGTTTTAATCAACCAAAGTTCATCTGCGATTGTGTTGGGATATAATGCACTCACTGCGTTGCCAAGCCATTTATTTATGGGTGTATTAGATAGCGCCGTATTTCTTGCTTGGGATGGTCCACGTTTGGTCATAGCTACTGCAAAGGGTGAACTGGTCTTAAACGACAATGATACACGAGTTGATAACTTGCCTGTTGGCAGTGTTGTAGACCTCAGTACATTAAAAGAGCGTGGAATTTCAGTGGAAGTCATTTCTGACGATCCGAAAATCATCAACAATGTTATGGAACAGCTACCCAATGATCTACGTGACTAAACTCACTTTATTAATTCTGACGGGGCTACTCATCTCTGCTTGTGCCAGTACTGTTGATAAAAATGATGATCCACTAAAACATTCTCGCAAATTGATTACTGAAGGCCATAGCTCTCTCTATAACCATGGCGCGTTTGAAGTTCCCAACACTGAAATAAAATTGATACCAGCAGGACCAAGACCCCTGGAACTTGCCAGCGAAATGATGGGGCTTCGTGCTCGGCAAGCGTTTTTGACATCATTGAAAAATGCTGCAGATTCCGTTTATATCGTTTCTCAGGGAACTGAACTAAGTATCGAAGTCGCCTCTAAGATAAAATCGAGTGGTGAAAAATTTGGCGAATCAGTTGCTGATATATCTACGCCAAGTGGCAGGCTACTTATTGATCGCTCCTCGGCTTTCAGCAAAGAGATGGTGTTAGAGTCCTGGCAGTTTGGAAAATCTACGGCAGAAGCAATGCAAGAGTTTGGTACTCAATTGGAAGAAGGCTTAGTGACTGATGGATCGTTCATCGCCGACAACACAACAAACAGCGGTAAGAATTTGATTAATCGCTCCTGGAAAGGTGCAGCATCTCTTTCTGAATCAGCAAGCCAGGCAGCACAATCAAGTTTGTTATTCGCGAGTGATCAATTTGTTAAAGGTTATGCTGCGGTTCCTCGTAAGCTATCAAAACGCGCAAGTGATATCTCAAAAGCAGCAGATAGTAAAATATTTACCCGAGGTATTAATCAGTCTAATAAAGAGCGTAAAAAATATAACCGCGTATTTACCGATATACTTGGTGATGTTTCTAGAGATACGGGTAGAAACGTTAACGAATCTTTTCGAAATGCTCGCGAAAGTCTAAATGATATCAATTCAACCGGTTTTGGTCTGGCCATTCTTCAATCTGCCCGTTGGGTTTTACAAGGTGTTTTGTGGGATGGCATTGTTGAGCCCATGGCAAAAATCGGCAGTGCCTCTGTCGGTTATATTGCGGTAAATTTGGTGATGTTCCCCACCATGGTTGTGATTCACCAAGGCGTAGCGGTCACAAATCTAGCCATCGAAGTTACTTGGAATACTGCTGGTGCGGCTTATGATATCGTCGCACCCTCTGCAGTATCAGCTGTTGCATCAGTCTATAGTTTATTTCAGTTGACTGGTGGAAATCTCGTCGCAGCAGCAACCGCCGCTGGTGGTACAACTGTTGGTGCAGGCACAATAGTCGCGGGTCAAGCAGTTGGCACGTCAGTAAAAGGTATCGGTTATGTTGGCGGTAAAAGTGTGCAGTATGTAGGAGTCCCTCTCACCGCAGCAGGAGTTACCGTTGCAAGTGGAACTGTCGGTGTTGTTGCTGGAGGTGTTGGCACTGTCGCCGGTTCAGGTGTTGTTATTGCTGGACAAACCGCTTCGCTTGGCAGCCACTTGTTCGGTAACATTCTGGCTGGATCAACCGTTGTTGTAGGGACCACAGCATCTGTCGTGAGCGGCGCCACTGTTGGTGTTTATGAATTATCGAAAGCCGTCATCGTTCCTACCGGTTATGAACTTGGTGGCGGAATTGTTTTAAGCTACGGTACGATGTCTCACCTTGCAGCACACAGCATACTTGCAGTCTCTGATGCCTCCTATCTTGTTCTTTCTCTTGAAGGCCCACGCTGGGTTTTATATGCAGTGCAAGGAAAACTAAGCACCGGCGATGATCTACCAAGCGGAACTGTATTAGACCTGGAAGAAATGCAAAACGCCGGTGAAGAGTTTCAGTATCTGCCGGTATCTGACGAGGAAATGAAAAAAGTGGTGGAAAGTGTTTATGAAAATTTACCCAAGGTAGAGGAAAAATAGGTCGTTTTTTCATCCTGCCACTCCTCAAAATCGCCTATAAAACAAGCAAACAAAAAACCTCTCCTTTTTACTTAACTTTTCCAAAGTTATTAACGATAAAACCTATAATCATTCTTAACTTCGAGAAAAGGGCTTTTATGACAACTCAAGAAAATCATAATTTTACGGAAGATCTAAGCCAGGAGTTAAATCTTTTCCTAAGCTTGGCATCTGGCGAACTAAAAATTTCCATGAGAGAAGCGAATACTGTAGTTCAAAAACTAACCGCCACATTCATGGAGATGGTAAACGATGTTCATAACATCAAAATCGCCGCTGAAAAACTGGATGTTAATGACAAGAGAAATATGTCATTAAAAGCTGAAATTTCCGGTATGTGCGACAACTATCTCAACAAAGTTGAAGCAGGTACGGTAGGATTTCAATTCTACGATAAAATGACCCAGCGATTACAACATACTTCCGGAAATATAAATCGACTGATGTTAATGGCGCAACGACCCGATTCTTTATTGGATCATAATAGTTGGCAGCAACTCAAAGAAAAGATTGAAAAGAGTTACAACATGGAAGAAGATCGCGCTCTTTTCCATGCATTAATGAAAGGGGATTCTATTCAAAATGCGATTAAACTCGCGACTGAAATACAAGAAAAACAGACAGAAAAAGATAAAGTCGAACTATTCTAACTACGAATCAAAAAATCAGATTCGAAGTCACTCACCCTTTTTTTCTGCCGGTTGAAACTAGTAAATCAACCGGTTTTTAAATCCATGTTCCAATCGATACTATTTAAAAGGCAACCGCAATTTGCGCGGTTATAACATTTGTATCCTCTCCCACCCCGCCTTCAACATCTGATTCATTCATGAATTCTATTGATAAAGAAGTATTATCTTTCAACGCTGAACTTAAACCTAGCATAATACGAGACTCTGCTAGTTCTGCATTAGCAGCCTGCTTTGTTCCCTGTACACTGGCTGCCAATGTTGTCTCTTTTCCCATAAAACTCATAGTATAACCAACTTCTGCACTATAAGCGCTTGGCCTACTATCATTACCTTCAAATGAAAAATCTTCAGCATCAAACTTATCCATTGCAGATACATATTCAGCAATAATTTGAACAGGCCCCATACTAATAATTGCATGAATCCCTATTGCTCCAGGAGCATTATCCCCAGCACTGTTTACACTATCTTGCATAGTGTCAGTTTCTGCGAAGCTACTTAAATAACTAACTCCGATATCTAGCGTATTTGTTGTATAGCCTAAGTTTAAACCAAAATCCGATGCGTTATCATCAGTTGAATTTTCAGAATTACCATTGAACACATAGAAAGAGCCATATATTCCATCCAACTCATAACCTAAAGCAACCGTGCTTTCTCTGGTTTCACCTATTTCAAGTGTCAAAGGATCTGAAACCATATTTGATTCAAACTTACCAAATGGCAAATACATTTGACCAGCTGTTAAACTTAATGGAATATCTGCAACATTTGATAATGTTATAGTCCCTTCATCAATTTCAAGCGGCGTATCATCTTCTTCATGCAACATTAAAATATGCACACCAACACCCTCAGCAATAGTACCATCAAGACCTATTTCCACCGTTGCTAAACCGAGATCACTCGATGTATTGTCTTTTGTACTAAGCAAACCCATTTCAACTTCAACAACGCCGCTGATCTCCATTTCTGCCGAATGTATCGACGCACTTGTCATTAAAAGTGCTGTTCCAATAGCAGCAAACATTGCACTATTTAAAAGCCTAAGTTTTTTTCTTCTGTTAACAATCATTTCTCTTCTCTACTGCTGTGTAAATAAATATGGTCCTCTGATTTACTCGACAAATTGAGGCCGCGCTTTAATTAGTTTTTGGTGTTCGGGTCTCGAATAACAGATATGATGATTTTTATATTTTTCATACATAATATCAAGTGTTTTTTATGAATTTTTTAATATTCATCATACAAACAGTCTTTAACACTTATAATTACATATAATCAATATGTTACAGAGTATCTCAGAAGCAGTGATTTGAGAGATTGATGTAAAACCAAGGAAATAACGAAGGTATGTACAACTTCTTAGCGAGTTTTTTTCTTCGCCCTAGGGTGAGCTTTATCGTAAACATTAGCGAGATGTTGAAAATCTAGATGGGTGTATATTTGTGTGCTACTCAAGTTTTCGTGGCCAAGCAATTCCTGCACTGCGCGGATATCACCACTCGATTCCAATAAATGACTAGCAAACGAGTGACGTAATCGATGCGGGTGGAGCCCGGTATTTAGAGACTGCTTTTGCCCCCACTGCTTCAATCGGGCTTGCACATTTCGTTGAGATATTCGACTACCCTTTTTGGTAATAAAAATCGCAGATTCATTTTCATTAATCCAACAATTCCTAATATCAAACCACCTAGCAATTGCTTCTAATGCCATTTTCCCAACGGGTATTTGCCTGACTTTATTTCCCTTGCCTGATACGCGTAACGTTTTTTCAGTGATGTCCAAATCGTTAATATTTAGTGAAACAAGTTCAGTTAATCGCAGTCCACTGGAATAAAAAAGCTCAAGTATCGCGATATCCCGAATAGCTAAAGCATCGTCGTCAGGTATCGTTAGCAGTGCTTGGACTTGATCGACATCCATTACTTTTGGTAAGCGTTGAGGTGTTTTTGGTGCTTTGACCCCATTGAATGGATTCACATCAACGTACTTTTCTCTTTCAAGATAACGATAGAAAGAACGCAGTGCAGACAATCTGCGCTGAATGCTCCTGGCACTCAGCTGTCGCCGATTGGTGTCGGCGATATATTGCCTCACTATATGGACAGTAACATCTCTTAACGTTTGAAGTTCGAGCTTATGATAAAACTCTTGAAAATCTCGCAAATCTCGCTGGTAGGCAAGTGTTGTATATTTTGAGAATCTTTTTTCATTTTCCAGGTATGCATAAAATTGCTCAAACCAGGATAACTCAATAGGCATTTTAATGAATCAAATGACGCTTTAATACAGCTGACGCAATATCACTTAACGAAGAGAGAAAAGCCGTACTCATTCCCGCTTTAAAGTGGTTAGGATCATCACTACCGATAGCAATCATTCCTACTGTATTCATATTTACCAATGGAACCAATGCCATGGATTTCACTTTTTCGGCATGATCAGAAAACAGATAGTTTAATTGGTTTGCGTTAAACCGACCACAAATTGGTTTTTTATTTGTTAGGAATTTATCGAAGTTGGCAAGTTCATCATCATTTTTTGAAACAACTTCTCGTCGTTGGATCGCAGCAACCAGATCTTCGTTAAATACTTTTACACTGACCAAATTGGCTGAAAAATCATTTTGAACACGTTCACTCAACACCTCAACAAAGTCATCGACCGTTTCGGTTTCAATCAGTGCAACACTGACATGATGAAGCTTGCTAATAAGCTGTTCGTTGTCACGAGCGACATCCACCAACTCTTTAATGCGATTTTTAAACTCTTTATTTTCATGTCGCAAAAGTGCGACTTGCCTTTCAATAAGAGAAACCGCACCACCAGCAGGGTGAGGCACTTCTATTTCCAGTAATAGCTCTGGGCGTTCCGAAAAGAAATCTGGGTGACTCCTTAAAAATGAATCAACATCATCAGCCCTACATGCTTTTGAATTGTTATTTCCATCTTTATGAGTTTTTGATGTCATGGTGTTCCTTTGTAGAATCTTTACAGTTTGAAAGTTGAGTATAATGGATTTTTTTAGTTTTCGAAAAATTAACCTGGATATTTTATGAATTATCCAGGCTAGATCTCTATTTCGCCAGTAAATACAAAATCAGCAGGCCCGGATAAATAGACAGGTTCGCCCTCGCCTTTCCATTCAATTTGCAACTCGCCTCCGGGTAGAGTCAGTGTTATCGAATCATTAAATTTGCCCCACAATCTCCCTATTACCATAGCAGCACATGCCCCTGTACCACATGCTAAAGTTTCACCAACGCCACGTTCAAACACACGAAGCTTCGCTTTAGATCGATTTACAATTTGCAAAAAGCCTATATTTGCTCGTTGAGGAAAAAACGGATGTGATTCCAATTCTTTTCCTATTGTATTGACCGATGCAGTTTGCACATCAGTGACCAAAGTAACAGCGTGAGGATTCCCCATTGAAACGGCCCCAAACTCTACATTCTGATTGCCAACATTTAATGAATAGCGATTTGATTTTTCCTCAGCAGCAATAGGTATTTCTTTCGGATTAAAGATGGGAATCCCCATGTTTACTCTCACCCAATTTCCATTCACAGCTTCAAGAATAATAATTCCACTATTTGTCTCAACCGTTATGCTCTTTTTATTGGTTAATTTATTATCAAGCACAAACCGTGCAAAACAACGGGCTCCGTTTCCGCACTGCTCTACTTCGCCACCATCTGCATTAAATATACGGTATCGAAAATCAACATCATCTCTACTAGTATTTTCAACCAATAAAATCTGATCACAACCAACACCAAAGTGACGATCAGCGAGAAAACGCATCTGTTCATTTGTCAAATTAACTGTTTGATTTATGGCATCAAGCACGACAAAATCATTGCCCAGCCCATGCATTTTTGTAAATCTTAGTTTCATAGTGCACAGCATAACCGGAAACTTATTTCTTGCAAGCTTATCTCTGTTTGTGGCTAAAAAAACTCGATTTCAGTATAATTAGCGGTTAATTACGTTTAATCTGACAACATTACTTGGATATAACCATGGATCAATCACAGATATTCGATGAAGAACTCATCAAACGCTATGACAAAGCAGGCCCAAGATATACATCCTATCCCACGGCCGTTCAGTTTCACGAAGGCATTAATCTCGATAGCTATATCGCATTCTGTAAAAAATCCAACGAGGAGAGTCGACAGCTTCCTCAGCCCAAACCGTTATCACTCTACTTCCATATCCCCTTTTGCGACACTGTCTGTTTTTACTGCGGATGTAATAAAGTCGTCACTAAAGATAGAAGTAAAGCTGCTCCTTATCTGGAACGTGTTTATAAAGAAATTGAGATGCAATCAGCATTGTTTGATGATAATCGTGTTGTTGATCAACTACACTGGGGTGGCGGTACACCAACCTTCATCAGCCACGATGAAATGCGTGGATTAATGCAGCAAACCAGAAAACACTTTACCTTGCATGATGATGACAGTGGTGAATACTCCATTGAACTTGATCCGCGAGAAGTAGATCGTTCGAGTATTGAGTTGTTACGTGAACTCGGCTTCAACCGTATAAGTATGGGCTTGCAGGACTTTGATCCACAAGTTCAAAAAGCTGTAAACCGAATTCAATCTGAAGAAGAGACACTGAATGTTCTTCAGGCAGCCAGAGACAACAACTTTAAGTCCATAAGTCTCGATCTGATCTACGGCTTACCGTTACAAACAACAGAGAGCTTCGCTAAAACACTCGACAAAGTTATTGCCGCCTCACCAGATAGACTTTCCGTATTCA